>Ga0307987_1000795_pt1 | contig 18359 bp, 13 predicted proteins | sample EllFjometagen181_FD_203157 | JGI IMG/M metagenome (GOLD analysis project Ga0307987, IMG submission 203157) | Marine microbial communities from Ellis Fjord, Antarctic Ocean - #181 | ecosystem: Environmental > Aquatic > Marine > Unclassified | place: Southern Ocean | collected 2014-10-08
CGCTGCGCGGATGGGCGGACGGCGCCCAGGGCGAGCTCCCCGACGGCATGGTCACCCTGGGCGAAGCCCAGACCTACGTCTCCGACGTGATGCGCCACATGGGCCGCTTCCAGGTCCCCACCCTCGACGACCGCCCCGAGATCCAGGGCTGGGTCATGGCCGAGTTCGACGCCATGGAGATGGGGCCCGCGCCCCAGCTGCTCGATGAGTTCGCGCGCCGCGAGCGGGCGCAGTTGCTGGCTCAGACCCTCATCGACGCCGACGAGCGCGCTTCCATGGACTGGATGCGGGTGCAGTCGCTGGTCGAAAAGGGCGACGCTACGGCTCAGCAGGCCCTGCTCGACTACGTGCGAGACTGGGAGCGTCCGTTGCTGTCCATCGACTGGGTGCAGTACGTACCCTACGTGCGTGAAGCCCAGCGCCAGCACGACAACTGGGACGAGCACATGGCCGCCCTCGAGTCGGAGCGGGCCGCCCGGGAAGCTTCCCAGCGCGCCGACGCCGAAGCCGCCGTCGCCGCAGCCAATCAGCCCACCGACACCGGAGACACCGGAGACACCGGAGACACCGGAGACACCGGAGAACCCGTGGTCGTCGCCCCGGTGGACAACAGCTGCAACGACCTGTTCAAGCTCCAGGATCAGGCCCTCGCCGGCACCCTGCGCGAGGGACAGATCGCATGCCTCGAGCTGCGCATCGTCGAAGACAAGCTGATGACGGACAAGGAGAAGGTCTCTCGCGTGCTGCTGGTGGACGCCGAAGCCAAGAAGGACCTCGTCCAGTGGGAAGCCCTGATGCAGCGGCACCTGGCCGACATCGACCAGAGCGATCCCGACCTCTGCTTCAAGTACACCATCTACTTGTCCAGAAAGGGCATGGAGAACGCCGACAATGTGATCGTCTGGGGCTCCCGGGCCCTCGAGCGCAAGGACAACTGGTCCGGTCGGCTGTACGAGAAGAAGGTCTTCGCACTGCATCAGCTCCGCGCCGAGGCGGGCATGCACCTGTGGCAGCAGGCCGAGCAGGACTACCTCGAGGAACGTTCCATGCAGGCCGAGGAAGCCTCCACCCAGGCCCGCGGCAAGGCCAAGGAGTTCGCCCGCGCTTGGTTGGACTACGCCCGAGCCAGCGACCAGGACACCGAGGCAGCCTTGAAGATCTGCCTGTCGGCGGCGGGTGCGATGGAGTTCTGCGAAGAGGAATAAAGAAAGGCCAGGCACTTCAGGTACAGCGGGCGGGTCAACGACTCGCCCGTCGTCGTTCGTTGGGTGGTGGACTTCGAGCACAGGAGGCGGAGGTCGACGAGCGACCGCTGTTGCCGACAGCTCACCTCCTGGTCTCGGCTTTCTTGCGTCGTCGGCGCTCGTCGGTCCACAGGGGAGCGCCTTCAGACCGCTCGTCGTTCTCCGTCATCCATCACCGGCAGGGGCTCCACGCCGGCCTTCCAGCCGATGACCTGCCAGACCTCCACCTCTCCTACACCCTTGATCTTCTGCAACCCTTGGCTGGTGCAGTTGAAGGCGTGGGAGATGAGGGTGTAGGTGGCCTCGGTGACCCGGACTTGGCCCTGGGCGCCGTGGGACTCCATGCGGCTGGCCAGGTTCACCGCGTCGCCCCACAGGTCGTAGATGAACTTGCGCTGTCCGATGACGCCGGCCACCACCGGACCGCTGCTGATGCCGACCCGGACCTGGAGCGCCTGGCCCGCGACGCGGGTGCGCTGGGCCGCCAGGACCATCTCGTGGGCCATGGCTGTGAGCAGCTCGGCGTGGCGGGGATCGGAGCGTGGCACGCCGGCGGCGACCATGTAGCAGTCGCCGATGGTCTTGATTTTTTCGACGCCGTAGTGGGCGGCCAGGGCGTCGAAGCGGGAGAAGACTTCGTTGAGGACCTCGACGACCTGGGTGGGCTCGAGGTTGCGGCACATGGGGGTGAAGCCCACGATGTCGGCGAACAGGATGCTGGCGCCTTCGTGGTGTTCTGCGATGGTGCCGGGCCGACGCTTGAGGATCTCGGCGATCTCGGGGGGCAGCATGTTGAGCAGCAGGTTGTCGGCCCTTTGTTGCTCGGCCCGCAGCTTGCCCAGGAAGTAGGACAGGGTGAGCAGGGCCAGCAGCGAGCCGCCGGCCAGGTTGGCGGCGGAGATGGGGGCTACCAGGGCGGAGGGGAGGGGGGTGACCCATGAGCCGGTGGGCGCGAATACCCAGCTCACCGCCAGCAGCAGGATGTAGACCAAGCTGCTGAGCTGCACCGCGCGCCGTTCGAGGAACATCATGGCGGCCAGGGGGGCCATGATCCCCCAGATCATGAAGCCTCCCGACGCCACCAGACCCCCCAGGGCCCAGGTGATACCAGTGGTCACCGAGAAGACGACAAACACCTGGAACTGCGCGATGGTCCGCACACCATCGTTGCGGGTGTGCAGCCAGGCGTAGGTGATGCCCAGGCTGGCCGCGAAGAGGGTCTCGATGATGGCCGGAAGCCACAGGCCCATGGCCCAGAACGTCGCCGAAAACACCACCACCGCGGCACCACCGGTGAGGTGTAGGGTCTGCAGAAGATCCTTGTGGGGATGTGTGCTCGGGGCAGGCTGGGTCATGCTCGCGGCTCGCGAGTGGGGGACGTGGAAAGGCCCTAACGCCCCGGCGACTCGACGTGCCTGGCTAACGGGAGATCGCGGTCGTCTCCAGGTAGGCGGCGTGGGCGGCCTTGAGCTCGTCTACCTTGTCGGGCATGGACTCCCAGAGATTGTTCTGCTCGTTGGGGTCTGCCACCAGATCGTACAGTTCTTGTGTGTTGTTCTCTTCGCGCTCGCGGGAGTAGATGATCTTGTAGCCTTGGTGGCGGTACCACTGGCGACCGTCTCCCGCGACGGTGGTGCCCACGGAGACGCGGTCGTCGGACTGGCCATCGACCACGTCGATCAGGCTCTCGCTGTCCATGGCATCGTCGCTCGGACCGCCGGTGAGTTCCATGTAGGTGGCGTAGAGATCGAAGTTGCGGACCTGCGTGCTGTTTGTCGTGGCGGGGAAGACGCCGGGGAGCCGGACGATGAGGGGCACCAACTGGGTGTCGTCGGTGGGCCACACGTGCCAGGCACGCATATCGCCATGATCGTTGAGGGCCTCGCCGTGATCCGCGGTGAAAGCGAAGAGTGTGGAGTCGGCCATCCCGCGCTGCTCCAGAGCGTCCCAGACCTGGCCGAGCCACTCGTCGTGCATGAGGAGCTCGCCGTCGTAGAGGGAACGGATGTAGTTCCACTCTTCGTCGGTCCACTCCACCGCGCCGGAATTCAGCTCGTTGAAGCAGGCCCAGCCTTCGGGGTAGGCGTCGGTGTCGACGCCGTCGCAGCCGGTGACGTTGATGTCATCGATGCCTTCTTCTACCCAGATGTTGTGCTCTTCGGTGGGGCTGTAGGGGGCATGGCCGCCCATCCAGAAGGCCACCATGAACCAGGGTTGGTCGTCGGCGTTGTCCATCAGGTCGATGGCGCTGGTGGTGATGTCGCCAGCGGCCAGGAAGTTCCACTCGTCGAAGCCCTGGCTAAACGAGTCCTTGTTGTGCACCAGGTACTGGTTGGTGTACATCGCCGTGTGGTAGCCCCTTTCTTTGAGGGCCTCGGCCATAGTGGTGATGGAGTCGTCGAGGGTGTAGTCCTCATCCTCGAGATCGTAGTCCACGCGGTGGTTGTGGACGGACATGCCCGACATGAGGCTGGCCACGGAACCGGTGGTCCAGTAGCTGCCTGGAACGGCCTGCTCGAAGACGGTGGAGCTCTGGGCGATCTCGGTCAGGCGCGGGGTGGTGTCGCGGTCGTAGCCGTAGGCGCTGAGGTGGTCGGCCCGGGTGGTGTCCCAGATGACCAGCATGATGTTCATGGGGCCGTCATACACGGCGGGCTCGCCTGTGTCGTCTGGGGGGCAGCCGGTGACGCCCAGGAGCGTCAGGATGAGCAGACCGGTGGAGATGGGCTTCATGGAATTCCGCTGAATAGTGGGCTCGCAGGCGTGTAACACGACCCATCTGGTGTAGCTGAGCGCCAGGAACAGCGAGTCGCCGGTCCTGGAGAGTGCTGTGGGATGAGTGCTGGAGAAGGATCCCCTAGGGCGAGTGCGGCGATGGTCGCGGCACGTGGTTGACCGCCATGGGCACACCTTCGCTGGTGGTGATCAGGCCGCCGTCGGGCAGGTAGGCCACCGCTTCTCCTTGTTCTTCGGTGGCCAGCCACGCGCGCCTTGGGGCATCGGCCCAGTGGGCCTCGCGGTCGTCGGCGTGGACATCCCACTCCCAGGCCACCATGTAGGTGCGCACCACGACGCGGGTGCCGTCGGCGCTCCAGTCTCCACCGGTGGCCTTGCGCCAGGACTTGAAGAGGCCAGGCTCGAGCTGCACCGAGGCCACGAGCTCGAGCACCCCGGGGGACTCGCTGGGAGCGGCGGGGAAGCGGTAGACCTCGGACAGTCCGCTGGATTCCTTGGTGACCAGGTACAGCAGGCCCGTGTGCGGGTCCCGCAGCAGGGTCTCGGCATTGCGCGCACCGTCGGGGTAGCTCGCCCTCCAGGTGGCCACGATGCCCGCGGGTTCGTCGGCCAGCGGTTCCCGCACGGCGTACACAGCGACCCACTCGAACTGTTTCTTGTTGTCGCCGATTTCGGCGATGTAGATGCAGGGTGAGCCGTCGTCAGGGCAGGGGCCACCCGCCAGGTCTTCCCAGTCTCGGTTTTCGAGACCTGGCACGACGTGACGGCCCAGGAAGCGGCCCTCGAGGTCGAAGTGGTACAGATCCCCTGCGTTGCCGGAGTCGTTGTGGGTCCAGAACGTACCGGGGTTGACCAGGGATGGAGCGATCCCCGATGACTCGCTCAGCCTCGGTGCCTTCACCGAGGGGAGCGCCACGGGCGGCTCGAAGGGCATGGGCGGGCCCTGCAGCTCGGCCTCCACCACTGGACCCGGCACGTCGGCGGGTGTCGGCGGTGGGGTGGGATCGGGTGGCGAGGCGGGACTCTGGCAGCACAGCCCGAGCCCAGCCAGCAGCAGCGCGGTGAGGGTGCGCATCAGCCTTCGATGAGCTCCGGCGCGCCGCCGGCGCTGCGCTTGAGGTAGCCACCCATGCCGGCGCAGCCCTTCCACTCGCCGTGGTCCCACAGCAGGCGACCGCGGGAGAACACCATGTCGAAGCTGCCGTGGCCCTGCATTCCTTCGTAGGCGTTGTAGTCGCAGTTGTGCTCGCTCTTGTCCACGCCCATGGTGTAGGCGGTGGTGGGGTCGAAGATCACGATGTCGGCGTCGGAACCCACGGCGATGGTGCCCTTGCGGGGGAACATGTCGAAGAACTTGGCCGGGAAGGTGCAGCAGGTGTCGATCCACTTGTGCACGTCGATGCGGCCGGGCTTGACGCCGAAGCTGTACATCACGCCCATGCGGTCGCCGATGCCCGGCGCCCCATTGGGGATCTTGCAGAAGTTGTCGCGGCCCATCTGCTTCTGGGTGTCGAAGTTGAAGGGGCAGTGGTCGGTGGCCACGGCCTGTAGCGAGCCGTCGGCCACGCCCGCCCAGAGGGTTTCCTGGTGGCCGGCGGGCCGGATGGGAGGCGACATGACCCACTTGGCGCCCTCGAAGTCGGGGCGTCGGTAGACCTCGTCGTCGAACATCAGGTACTGGGGACAGGTCTCGGCGTAGACGGCCTGACCGCGGCCCCGGGCTTCGCGTACGGCGTCCAGGGCTTCCTGGCAGGTCAGGTGTACGATGTACAGCTTGCAGTCGGCGTAGCGGGCCAGGGCGATGGCCGAGGCGGTGGCCTCGCCTTCGACGCCCGAGGGGCGGGACAGGCCGTGGTACTCGGGCCCGAGCTTGCCCTGCTCCACAAATGCCTTCTGCATAGACTCGACGATGGAACCGTTCTCGGCGTGCATGGACACCGGGATGTTCAGCTCGCCCATGTCGCGCATGAAGTCGAACAGCTCGGGGTCTTCGACGCCCAGCACGCCCTTGTAGGCCATGAAGGTCTTGAAGCTGGACACCCCCCGCTCGATGCAGGACAGCACCCCGGCCTTGGCTTCTGGGGCGTCGTACCAGGTCATGGCCATGTGCAGACCGTAGTCGAACACGGCCTTGCCCTTGGCCTTGGCCATCCAGTTGTCGAGCACCTCGTCGTAGTCCTGGCCGCGGAAGCTGATGGCGAAGTCCACGATGCTGGTGGTGCCGCCGTAGGCCGCCGCGCGGGTGCCCGTGTAGAAATCGTCGCTGGACATGGTGCCCATGAAGGGCATGTCCAGGTGGGTGTGCACGTCGACACCGCCGGGGATGATCCAGCGTCCCGCTGCGTCGATGACCTCGTCACCTTCGGTGACGGGCAGGCCCTTGCCGATGGTGGTGACGACGCCGTCTTCGAAGCGCAGGTCGGCCTGGTAGCGGTCGGCGGCGGTGATGATCACGCCGTTGGTGATGATGGTAGCCATGGGGGTCTCCTAGGGAAGCAACCTGGTCATGTCGCCGTAGGTCTCGGGGCGGCGGTCGCGGTAGAACTGCCACACGCGGCGCACGTCGGTGATCTGGTCGAGGTTGCAGTCGGCGTGGATGAGCTCTTCGGCGGTCTCGCTGGCCTCGGCGATCATCTCGCCGCGGGGGTTGCAGATGTAGCTCGAGCCGTAGAAGCGGCCGATGTTCCAGGGGGGCTCGGTGCCCACGCGGTTGGATGCTGCCATGAAGTAGGTGTTGGCCACGGCGTGGGCCGGCTGCTCGAGCTTCCAAAGGTACTGGGACAGCCCGGCCACGGTTGCGGAGGGGTTGAAGACCACCTCGGCGCCGTTGAGCCCCAGCAGGCGAGCGCCTTCGGGGAAGTGGCGGTCGTAGCAGATGTAGACGCCGACCTTGCAGTAGCGGGTCTGGAACACCGGGTAGCCCAGGTTGCCGGGCTTGAAGAAGTACTTCTCCCAGAAGCCGGAGGTCTGGGGGATGTGGTTCTTGCGGTAGATGCCCAGGGTGGAGCCGTCGGCGTCGAGGACCACGGCGCTGTTGTAGTACACGCCGGGGATCGCCTCTTCGAAGATGGGGATCACCATGGCCATGGCGTACTTGCGGGCGATGGGACGCAGGCGCTCGACCGTGGGGCCGTCTGCGGCTTCGGCTGCGCCGTACCAACGAGGGTCCTGGCTGGGGCAGTAGTAGGGGGTGTTGAAGATCTCTTGGAGACCCAACACCTGCACACCGGCCTCGCCCGCTTGTTCGATGAGGGGCAGGTGGTGCTGGAAGCCCGCTTCCTTGACCTCGTCGATGGGGGTGGTGTTGTCGTTGATGGGGTTGGCGGTCTGGATCAGGCCGATGCGCACCGTGCGCTCCATGCTCACCTCGCTGTGTCCGTGTCGTGACGGGAAGGAAAGGAACGAAAGTGCATAGCCAGTCCAGGGGCCTGGGGCATGGGGGCGGTGCCGGCCGTTGGGCCTCGCGACGGCGTCCCCGTGTCCCTCCTTGTGCTCGAAACAACAATGCGACGTCGCGTGACAGGGATCAGGCTCTCCCTCGGGTTGCCGCCAAAGCCACACCGGGCGGTATGACCAAGCGATACGATGGACTGCGCTGAATTTTCGAGGTCGCCCCATGAGTTCTTCCGACATCCACAAGCCTGCCACCGTCGCCGCACCGGGCCGCTGGCCCGTCGAGTCCCTCGAGACCCGAATCCTGGACAACCTGGCCGACGGTATCCTGGCCCTGGATCACGAGTGGCGCATCGTGGCGTTCAACGCCGCGGCCGAGCGCCTCACTGGCTACACCCGGGACCAGGCCGTGGGTAAGTTCTGCTACGAGCTGCTGCGCTCCACCCGCTGTGGCGATGCCTGCCCCGTGCGCCTGGCCATGCAGACGGGCGAGCCCCAGCGCAATGTGCTGATCTCCGCTCGGCATCGCAAGGGCCATCGTTGTTGGCTGTGCATCTCCGCCAGCCCGGTGCGCGACGAAGAAGGCCGGATCATCGGCGGCCTCGAGATCTTGCGCGAGGCGGCCTGTATCCACGACAGCTGCTGCGAGACCGACCAAGAAGCCGACGGCGCCGGGGCCTGCGAACACGCCGAGCGCGCGAGGCTCATCCGCGAAGCCGAGGTCGGGTACAGCCGCCCGTCCCACCGGGCCATCCTCTCCGCCGAGCTTCGGCCGGAAGACCCCGAGGGACGCACGGCCGAAGCCGAGAAGCTCATGGGCCTGCTGCAGGCCCACGGCTGGAACCGCCAGCGCACCGCCGATGCCCTGGGCATCAGCCGCTCCACCCTGTGGCGGCGCATGAAGGAGTTCGGGCTGATCGACTAGCCGCCACCTGGGGCGGTCATGGGATCAGGCAGGACCCGCTGGGGTCGTGCCGGGCCCGGCGCTTTTTGGCTGTGGCCCGATCGCAGCTCCCGTAGGAGTAGCGGCAGCCCAGGGTGCAGGTGTCGTACACCCCGATGTCCACCTCGGCACAGCAGCTACATCCGGGGCGGGTGGGTCGGGACCGGGGTGCCCGGATGACCGCCAGCTCCGGGTAGGCGCGGGCCGCCCAGCCGAACTGGTCGCAGCCGGCGGGACGCGCCTCCAGGGCATGGCGCAGGGTCTCGCTGGCGCAGACCACCAGCTCGAGATCGCGCTCGCGGGCCAGGCGTTGCAGCCCTCGGGCGAGATCCAGGCAGCGGGGGTCTTCCGCGGGCGTCGGTGAATCTCCATGCTCGCTGGCGTAGCGACGCAGATCTGGCGCCACCCGGCGGCCGTAGGGCTGCACGAAGGAGATGGCCACCCGGTCCACCCGCGGGGCCAGGCTGTCGGCGAGGGTCGCGAAGCGGGACAGGTGGAATCCGGTGTCGTAGCGCTCGGAGAGGAAGACCGGGTCGTAGCGCCACTGTACGGCCCCCAGCGGCAGGCGATCCAGCATGGTGTGGGCGGCCGTCAGGGCGCGGTCCGTCGGGGGGCTTCCGGGCTCCACCGGGGTCCCTCCCAGTCCGGTGAGGGTCAGGTTGCACAGCACGGGAAACCGCCGCCGCATCAGCTCGTCCAGCGCCGCCTCGAACGGCTGGGGCCAGCGGGTCCACAGCACGAACCAGAGCACGTCCTGGGGGAGCAGCGACACCCGGCAGCGGCGGGGTGGACCTGCGGGGATGTACTCGGCCCAGCCCGCCGCCAGCCGTGCCTGGAACCAGGGCGCGTACAGGGCCGGGATGTCTGTGCGCCGGCTGGCGCTGATGGCACGGGCCGTGGCGGAGAGCTGGTTGGGGCGCCAGGTCATGGGACCTTCATATTGACTCTTGCCTCCAGAGGCGGCATCCTCGATGGAGATCAAGGCCACGTTGTTTTGGGGATCACCTTGCTCCTGCCGCTGCTCATCGCCGCCATGACCGCCACAGCCTGCGACCAGCCGGTGAGCGCCGCCGAGCTGGGCCGGGTGTTGGACGTTGCCAGTACGGCCTGGGTGGTCATGGATCGTGGCTCCTTCGAGGCGGCCACGGCAGAGCGCCGGGCATCCCTGCCGTGTTTGGTCGAAGAGGTCTCTCCGGAGCTCGCCATCCACGTTCACCTGCACGAGGCGCTGGCCTGGTCCCTCGAGCGTCGGTCGGACCTGAGCCAGGGGGCCTTCCGGGCTATCCTCGCGCTGCAGCCCAGCTGGGTGCTGCCTGTGGAGATGGCGCCGGAGCGTCACCGCCTGCGCTCGGACTTCGAGGCGGCACAGGTCGCCGATGATGCGGGTGAGCGACGGCCCTTCGCCCCGCCAGGGGATGGCGCCTTGATGGTGGATGGCCTGCCCTCGCGGGATGTGCCCAGCCACCGCCCCTTCGTGGTGCAGATGCTCGATCGCCGGGGCGACGTGGTCCGCACCCACTACTTCACGCCGGGCAGCGCTGCGCCGGAGCAGCAGGACGGCCTGGCCTGGTGGCTGTACCAGGGCGAGCAAGACGGCCCCGGCGGGCTCGACGGTCCCAGCCCCGAAGTGGTGACGGGCCGCTTCCTGCTGGGGGGCGCGGTGGGCGCCGGCGTGCTGGCGGGCGGGGTGTACGCCGTGGCGGCGTCGCGGGCGCGGGCCCTGGAGCGGGGGGATGGGGGCTGTGAAGACCTCCGGGCGGCGCGGGATCAGGTCAACCAGCTCGTGGTGGCGTCGGCTGGGCTCGGCGCTGTGGGCTTGGGATTGGGCGTCACGGGCCTTGTCGTCGCCTTTTGAGTGTTTGTCAGGGCACCTCGAAATCAACCGGAGGCCCGGCACGTAGGGCCCACGACGGTTAGACCCGTCTCCCACATCAAGGAGAACCCCAGCATGAAGCGGAACCTTCTGTCCCTCGCCGTCCTCGGCATGTTCACCGTGCTCGCTTTCGGCTCGAAGCAGGACAGCTTCGACGATGATGACTTCGAGGATCTTTTTGGCGACGATTTCGAGGCCGAGCTCGAGGCTGCCATGGAAGACGCCCTCGACGACCTCGAAGACGCAGGCGCCTCCGCCGGTGGTGGTTCCTACGGCGACAACGTCGAAGCCTGCCGCGGCTACGTTGAGAAGTACAACAGCCTGTCCTGCCTCAAGTCGGCGGGCGTTCAGCTGAACCCGGGCGACATGTGCCCCTCCGCGCTGAACTCCAGCCCCCTCGACATGCGCGGCTACTACTCGTGCATGGCCGACGCTTGCAAGTGCAACGGAAACATTCCCGATCTCGCAGGTGTGTCCGACTGCAAGATGCCAAACCTATAGCTGCAGCGCGTCACTGATGGATAGGCCCGCTGCCGCGGGAACGCAGGGCATCTCCGGCCCCGGGTTGGGATTTGTCCTGCTGTACTGTGCGCTCCCCATCCTGGTGGGTGGGCTGATCTATCTGGCGTTCCGGGACACCTCGCTGCTCATGTTCCGCTGGGCGGGGTGGCTTGGGGTGGATCGGGCCATCGATGCCATGCGAGTGGTCACGCTGCCTCACCGCCCGGGCATCCCCGAGTGGATACTGTTCAGCGTGCCCGACGGGGTGTGGGTCTTCGCCTGCACCGCGTTCTTCGCCCGGCTGTGGCACGACGGCCACTGGGCCTACCGGGCGTTCTGGATCGGGTTGGGCCCGGTCCTGGCCATCGGCGGCGAGCTGGGTCAGCTGTCCTTCATCGGGCTGGTGCCGGGCACCTTCGACATGGCCGACATGGTCTTCTACACCGTCAGCACCGCCGCGGCGCTGTGGCTGGCTCAGCGGGCTGTCGCAAGGGCCCGCGCCCGCGCCGGCTAGGAGCCCGCGGGATACCCCTATCGGCCATGGCTCGTACCCCCCGACCCACGCCCGTCCATCCCGCCCTGCACCTGATGCGGCTGCTGGGGTGGTTGGTGGTGTTCGAGTTCTTCGGCGGGGTGCTGCTCTCACCGGGCGAAGCCAGCGAGGGCTACCTGTTCTGGCTGGTGGGCGCGACCCTCGGGGCAGCGGTGGTGTCGCTGGGCCTGGGAGGGTTGCTCGGCCTGATCCCCCCGCTGCTGGATCGAGCGGGGTGGTTGCTGATGGGCCTAGCGGCGCTGCTCGCCGTGGCCGGCCGTGCGGTGGACGGCAGCTTCCTGTTGGCGCCGGCCATCGGCATCAGCGCACTGCTGGCCTGGGTCCGCTGGCGCTTTCCCGGCAAGCCCGGCCGTGGCCGCACGGTGTTCCGGGTGATCTTCTTCACGGTGTTGCTGCTGGGGCTGGTGAGTGCCGGGCTGCGGACCCGCCGGCCCTGGACCTGGTCCAGCGCGGACGTGGCCAGCGAGCAGTCGGTGCTGCTGGTGGTGCTGGACACCGTCCGGCGCGACCACCTCTCCACCTACGGCTACCCTCGCGACACCAGCCCTACCCTCGACGCTCTGGCTGCCCGGGGCACCAGCTACCGGGCCTGGGCCAATGGCTGCTGGAGCCTGCCCGGCCACGGCACCGTGCTCACCGGGCGCTATGCCGGCGCCCACGGTGCTCACTACGAGGGCTGGGCCCTGGCCGAGGGCGAGCGCACCATCGCCCGTGCCTTCGAACAGGCTGGTTACGACACCCTGCTGGTGACCGGCAACCCCTGGCTGCAGGTGGGCAACGGGCTGGCCTACGACTTCGGGGCCCTGGTGGAGGCCTTCGGCCACTACGTCACCCCCAACGCCTTCCTGCTGCTGCGCCTGGCCCAGCCGGTCTGGGACCGGGATCGGGACAAGGGCGGGGCCTCGGGCGCCCGGGCCCTGGGACGCTGGCTGGATGCACGGCCCGATGCGGCTCGGCCGTTCTTCGCCATGGTCAACGTGATGGAGGCCCACGCCCCCTACCACAAGGCCCCCCCCGAAGAATTCGAACGTTACCTGCCCGATGGCTTCGGGCGGGGTGCCGCGGTGGAGCTGTCCAACGACATCTTCGGTCTGCACTTGGTGGGTGGTGAACCGCCCACAGGCGCGGAGCTCGACCGGGCCGTGGACATCTATGACGGCGCCGTACGCGCGGCGGATCGTGTGCTGGCGCAGCTGCTGGCCCAGCTCGAGGCCCGTGGCCTCGAAGACGATGTGCTGGTGGTGGTCACCGCCGACCACGGCGAGTTCCTGGGGGAACACGGCCTGTGGGGCCACGTGCACGGCCTGTACGAGCCCGTATTGTCCGTGCCTCTGGTCATGGCGGGGCCCGGTGTGGAGCGCGGGGTCTGCAGCCCCGCCACGGCCCGGCTCATCGACGTGGCACCCACGGTGCTCCAGGCGGCGGGGGTGCCCCAGGCCCTGTGGCCCCTGGTGCACGGCCGGGTGCTGGGGCAGGGGCCCCCCGAGGCACCGGTGCTGGCCGAGCAGTACGTTCCTACGTTGCTGCATGCGGCGGGCCGGGCGCCTACGGGCGAGCTCGAGGGCTTCGCGGTGCGTCGCTTTGCGCTGTTCGATGGCGAGCGCGAGCTTCACGTCCAGGGCGAAGACGGCACGGTGGTGGCCTGGAGGGACACGAGCCAGCCCGCTGGGGCTGGAGCGGTGCTCTCGGCGGACGACCCCGCCGCGGATCAGGCTGTTCGAGCGCTGTTCGAGCTGCGAGACCAGGCGGGAGCCCGCTGGGACGTGCCCCAGGGAACATCCCTCGAGCCCAGCCTGGACGGGTTCAGCCGTGAAGCGCTGCGGGCGCTGGGGTACCTCGAGGCCGAATAGGCTCCGCGGGGATCGTTTTGGGGATCAGGCTCCACTCAGAGGGTTGATTGCCGATCTCCGGCGCGTGGGGATCCCCGTGAGCCTGACAGGAGTCTCGTGTCCGTGTGTACCCAAGGCATCGTTGCGCCCCCGTGTGGCCTCTTGGCCGGGTGGCGGTCGGTGAACTGCGATACCGCCGGCGCAGGTCGGGCTCCACCCCGTCTTTTTGGGGCGAACCTTCATCAAGCTCGTGACAGGTCTCGAGAGCCTGTTTTTATGTGTCTCAATGTGCCTCACACACTTTCATCCACTTTGTCGCCAGTGCATACTGCAACCCGACCCCGTCCGGACCGATGGGTACCCTCGGGCGCGCGTGCGCAGCGCGCTATATAATCGCCCAGTCCTTCGATCCGACCCGTCCTGGAGCATCCATGGCCGCAACAACGTTTACCCAGTTCATCTTCCTCACCCTGGTCGCAGGTAGCCTCGCTGTAGGCTGCAATAGGGACCAAGATGGCGACGGCTTCAAGACCGGCGTGGGAGATGGCGCCGACTGCGACGACGACGACGCGGACATCTGGCCGGGGGCGGATGAGTATTGCGATGGCGTGGACAACGACTGCGACATGATCGTGGACGAGCCCGACGCCGTCGACGCGTCGGTCTGGTTTGGGGACGGCGATGGCGATGGCTACGGCGAGGACACCAGCATCGAGTCCGCCTGTTCTCAGCCCAATGGCTACGTGGACGAAGGCGGCGACTGCAACGACATGGACCCGGCCCTGAACCCGGAGACCTTCTGGTACGCCGACGCGGATCTGGACGACTACGGGGATGACGAAGTCTTCGTGCAGCAGTGTGTGGAGCCCGACGACTACGTGGCTGACAACACGGACTGCGATGACACCGCCTACGATGTCAACCCCGGCTATGAGGAGCAGTGCGACGACATCGACCATGACTGCGACGGCACCGCTGGCCTCATCGATGACGACAACGATGGGATGGCGGAGTGTGAAGGCGACTGCGATGACGCCAACCCCACCACCTACCCAGGCGCCGACGAGTACTGCGACGAGGTGGACAATGACTGCGACGACGTGATCGACGAAGACGACGCTGTCGATGCGACGACCTGGTACCTCGACTCGGACTTCGATGGATACGGGCGCGATACCATCTACCAGACTCAATGCGAGCAGCCTGAATTCTATGTCGCCAACGCGGATGACTGCGATGACAACGCGGGAACCACCTATCCGGGCGCCGACGAGTACTGCGACGGCATTGACAACGATTGCGACGAGGACGGCGCCATCGACGAGACCCCGGCGGTCGATGCCCCCACCTACTATATCGACACCGATGGCGACGGCTATGGCACGGATGACACCACCATCACCGACCAGTGCGACATGCCCACCGGCTACGCCGAAGACCTGGGCGACTGCGACGACGCCGACCTCGACACCTACCCGGGTGCCGACGAGTATTGCGACGGAGTCGATGACGACTGCGACGGCCTGATCGACGAAGCGGGTGCTATCGACGAACAGTTCTGGTACGAGGATGTCGACAACGACGGCTACGGCGACCCGATCGTGGTTGTTCAGGCCTGCAATCAGCCCAGTGGCTACACCGCGGTGGGTGGAGACTGCGAGACGGCGGACTCTACCATCAACCCGGCGGCTGACGAGTATTGTGACTGGGTCGACAACGACTGCGACGGCTCCACAGACGAGCCCGACGCGTTGGATGCCGAGACCTGGTACGCCGACGCCGACGCCGACGGCTACGGTGATGCGGCGAGCCCACAGAACGCCTGTACCGTGCCTAGCGGCTACGTGGACGACGACACCGACTGCGATGACGCCGACATCACCATCAACCCCGCCGAAGACGAGATCTGCAACGACGGGGTGGACAACAACTGCTCCGGTGGCCCTGACGCCTGCACGATGGACGTGGCCGACGCCGACACCATCCTGCTGGGCAACGCCTCGAACGACCAGGGTGGCCGCACGGTCACCACAGTCTCCGACTGGAACGCCGACGGCATCGACGACCTGCTGGTCTCCTCCCGCTCCGGGGGCAGCACCGCCGGCATCAACTACCTGTACTACGGCGCCACCGACATCGACACCTGGGGCTCACTGGTCATGGATACCAACGCCGCAGGCGGCGCTGACGTCACCTTCACCGGCGGCGCTACGGGCGACTACGCGGCGGTCGTCACCGCTGGCTCCTACGACATGGACGGCGACGGTGCGGTGGATATCGCCATCGGCTCGGCTTCCCCCGACTCCGAGCGCGGACGGGTGTGGATGATGTTCGGTGACTACACCTCGGTGCCGTCTGGCGACCTGTCCCTGGGCGACGCTGGCGCCACCTGGTCCGGCATCACCTCCTACGACCGCGCTGCCGGTCCCAACGGTCTGGCCTACCTGGGTGACTTCGATGGTGACGGCTACAACGACATGGCCGTCGCCGCCAACTCGGCTGACGACAACGGCAGCTCTTCGGGCACCACCTACATCGTCTACGGCCCCGTCAGCTCCGGCGACCACTCCTTCTCCGATGTGGACAACTACATCTACGGCGCAAACGCCAATGATCGGTTCGGCAAGGCGCTGGGCACCGTGGGTGACATGACCGGCGACGGCACGCGGGACCTGGCGGTCGGCACGCTCTATGGCGGCTCATACGCCGGCGTGGTCTACGTGTTCCAGGCCGGAACCTCTGGCGCCATCTCCGCAGACGACGCGGACCTCAAGCTGGATGGCGAGGATCTGAGCGACTACGCGGGCACCAGCGTCGCCGACGCGGGCGACTACAATGGCGACGGCTACGCCGACCTGCTGGTTGGCGCCACCCGCGATGACACCGGAGCGTCCGATGGCGGCGCGGCCTACCTGGTGGCCGGTGGCTCGGTCAGTGGTGATCTCGGCGCGGTGGCTCTGGCCAAGTTCTATGGCACCCACAGCTCCGGCAATGTCGGCTCATCTGTGGCTGGTACCGATGACTACGACGGCGCGGGCACCCCCGCTGTGATGGCCGGCGCCACCAGCGAGTCCAGCGGCGCGGGCGCGGTCTACCTCTTCCTGGGGGCCATGAGCGGCAATGTCAGCACCGACAACGCCGACGCGGTGTTCACGGGTACCGACCCTGCGGACGCTGCTGGTGCGGTCGTTCAGTTCACCGGTGACCTCGACGGCAGCGGGATTCCCTACCTCCTGACCGCGACCTATCAGTCCGACCTGGGCGGCACGGACGCCGGTGCGGCCTACCTCATCGGTGGGTTGGGCGAGTAGCTGGCCACAACTCGGCGAGTCAAGCGGCGGCCTTCGGGCCGCCGCTTCTGCATTTGGGGTCTCCCATGGATCGCTGGGCCCTGACGCTTCCACAGGGTGAAATGGCAGGTGCGGGCGGATAGGTGCCCAGCCGCGCCAGGCAACCCAGGGCCCCCATGCAGCCTCGCCCCACGCTCATGCCCAAGATCGCCACGGAGTTCACACTCGTGCTCGGGCTGGGCTTTGCGCTGGTGCTCTTCGCGGTTCTGCTGGTCAGCACCATGACGCTGCCCCCCCTGCCTCAAGTGGTGGTGCTGGTATCACTCGTGGTGGCGCTGTTCTTCTTCACCAAGCCCGAGATCGCCCTGCTCACCTTCTTCGGGCTGCGGCTGATCATCGACCTGCTGTGGTGGGTGCCAGTCTACGTGATGAGCCTGAACATGATGGAGCTGTTTAGCGGTGCCGTCGCGGGCCTGGCGGCCATCCTGTTCTACCTCGAGCTCAAGCGCTTCAACCGCCATCCGGCAATCGTGCCTTTTGTCCCGTACCTTATCGTGATCGGCATCGCGGGCTTTCGGAATCTGGACCTCCGCGAAGGCATGGAGATCGTCGCGCGGTATCTGTCCACGTTCTTGCTGATGTTCCTGGTCTCGGCGTTCATGGACACGACGCGCAAGCGCATCCGGATGCACGTGCTTTTCACGGTGGCAGCCATCGTGCCTATCAGCGTGTCCATGTGGTATCTGGCCCAGGGCCGGCTCGAGCTCGAGCTCGACGGCTATGATCGCCTGGTGGGCGGCTACCACAACCTGCACAACCACGCCCTGATGATGATGCTCTTCGCCTGCGTCGGGGTGTTCTGGTTGCTGTATACGCGCAAGGTGGGGTCCACGATATTCTTCGGGATCTACGTGCTGTGCGCCTGCCTGGCCCTGTACTTCTCCTACGTGCGCACGGCCCAGCTCGGCCTGTTGATGTGCGTGGTGGTCCACCTGTTCCTCAGCAAGCGCCACGGCCTCGCGGTGGCGATGATCGGCATGGTGGGGGTGGCCCTGCTGTCCAGCGAATTGCTCCAGGACCGCTTCGACGACCTGTTCCAATTCTTCCAATCTGGCACCTTCGAGAGCCAGCGGCGCAACCTGGGATCCGGTCGCTGGGCCCTGTGGTCCGTGTCCATGACCGAGTACCTCAAGTACCCCATCGGAGACATCTTCCTGGGGCTTGGGCTCGGGCGGCACCGCATCCTCACCGAGCCGCTGTACAGCGCCCACTACTACGACCCCTCCGTCGGGTATATCGATCCCCACAACGACTACCTGTCGCTGATGTATCAGATGGGGCCCACGGCCCTGATCTGCTACGTCGTCTTCCAGTTGCAGGTCATGCGCGCTGGCATGGATCTGCGCAGCATCGGCCGCAGCCCCTGGGCGCGGGAGTTCGGCACCTTCATGGTGGCGCTCACCTGCACGGTGTTCCTCACCAACTTCTTGTCCAACTCCTTCGTCTCCCGGGTCACCCTGGGCTGGTACTACTGGGGCATGGCGGGGCTGCTGTTCGGTGAGCACCTCGAGACTCAGCGCGTGCTGGAAGACAAAGCCACGCAGCTGGCCGAAGCGCAGTTGCAGCAGCACAAGGACGACAGCAAGCAGCGCGGACGTGCCCAGCAGGGGCTGCTGGCCCAACCCGGAATGCACACCCGCGCGGGCCTTCGCTGGCTCATCGGAGGTCGCGGCTCCCGCCGCGGCCGTCATCGAAAGAGGTGAACATGCCCCAGGTCAACGACCAGGTCTCCATCGTCCTGCCCACCATGAACCGTGGGGAGGACATGCGAGCCTTCCTCGACTCGCTGCTGCAGCAGACAGTGCTGCCCGGTGAGCTGGTGGTGGTGGACGCCGGTGCGTCCGTCGAAGTGCTGCTGGAAGCGGCCCTTGACGGCTCCGGAATCCGGCTGGTGTACGCCCGGAGTGAGCCTGGCACATCGCTGCAGCGAAACACAG
>Ga0307987_1000796_pt1 | contig 18335 bp, 15 predicted proteins | sample EllFjometagen181_FD_203157 | JGI IMG/M metagenome (GOLD analysis project Ga0307987, IMG submission 203157) | Marine microbial communities from Ellis Fjord, Antarctic Ocean - #181 | ecosystem: Environmental > Aquatic > Marine > Unclassified | place: Southern Ocean | collected 2014-10-08
CAGGCGCGATCCTCACCACCGACCTTCTCGAGCGGCCTTCACCATCGGTGAAGGCCGCATCTGATCGTCGAGTGCTCACCAGGCGCGCTTTTCACCGAATGGGGGCGGGTTGGGGAGAGCGTCTACAGCTCCAAGGCCAGGGCCTCTTCGACCCGCTCCGAGATGGCGTGGGCGTCTGCCACGGTCATCTCAGCGGGCAGGTAGAGGTGCATGGTGAGCTCGTGGTGACCGCCGTAGCTGTGCAGGTGCAGATGGTGCAGTTCGGCGTCACAGGGCGCCACCGCGCAGACCACCTCGCGCACCCGAGCCTCGAAGACCGCATCCGGTACGCTGCCCATCAGGCGTTCGGCGGCGTCCTTGATGATGTCGTAGGCAGCGTGAAGGATCATGGCCGCCACGGCTAGGCCCAGCACACCATCGACCCACCAGAAGCGACCGCCCAGCAGGGCTCCCACCACGATCACGGCGGAGGCGATGGCGTCGCTGCGGTGGTGCCAAGCATCGGCCACCAGCGCGGGGGCGTCGATGCGGCGCCCCACCCGCACCGACCACTGGGCCAGGCCCTCCTTGAGGATCGCCGAGACCCCGAAGACCACGATGGCGAAGACCGAGAACTCCGCGGGCTCCCGATCCAGCAGGCGCATCACAGCCTCACGGCCGAAGCCCAGGCCCACCAGCAGCAGCAGGGTGCCGATCATCACCGCGGCGATCAGCTCGGCGCGGCCGTGGCCGAAGGGGTGCTTCCGATCCGCAGGCTGGGCCCCCAGCTTGAACCCCACCAACACGATCACCGAGCTGACCGAGTCCGCCAGGGTGTGCCAGGCATCGGCGATCATGGCCACCGATCCGGTGACCATCCCCGCCCACATCTTGAGCACGAACAGCACGACGTTGAGCAGGATGGAGGTCCAGCCTACCAAGGCACCTTCTCGCGCGCGTTCCATGGCGTTCTCCTCGAGACAGTCAGTTGAAACACACACTTCAACCAGCGTTGCTGCGGTCTTGACCGCTCTCCACCACGAGACGCTACTGGCCGGCGAAACGGCCTCACTGGGTCGTGAACCCGGCGGCTTCTCGCAGGACGTCCATCGCTTCATCCGTGAATCGGATGGCCGTGCCCATGGGAAGGTGGTTCTCGCCGTAGCACAACGTGAAGTGCATTCGGCCGTTCCAGGTGACGACTCCGACGTACTTCTGGACGGTAGCCGAGTAGACGAAGGGGCCGTGGAGCGACTCGATTCGAGTGGCAGGCGGCACGTCCGCTCTTCCAAGATTGGACAGCATGATGCCGTCGCAGCTGCGGTCCTTGCCCAGCTTCCGGACCAGGCCTCGAACCTGTCGATTGTCGTACAGCCCGTTCATCTGGAATCCGAACGCGTCGAGCAGGCCCTGCGGCATGCTGTCCAGCAGGAGCGGGCGGAACACGTTGCGGTCCGAGAGCATCTTCGGGAGCCTGAGCTGTACCGCTCGGCTGGCTTCCCAGAAGACGGAGTTCTCCAGCCGACGGAATCGAGCTCGTACCACGGATGCGAGGAGGCCGAAGGCCTCCGGCGCTGGCGGTTTGAGCCGCGAGCGCTGATCCACGGGGACGCCCGTTCTTCCGAGGAGGGGCGTGGCATCGGGCTGGACCCTCGATTCGGCGACGACGAAGGCGGCGAGCAACGCACTGGTCACCGATACACCCCGTTTGCGGCAGGCCTCCACCAGGACGCCGGTCTCTTCTTCGGTGAGGGACCACGACAGGACGCGAGCTTCTTCGTTCCGCCAGAACGTGGAGTGCAGTTGCTCCAGGTCTGACGGGGAGAACTCCCTGCCTGACTGCTCCCAACCCTTGGTCTGACGCCGGAGGTACCAGCGGACCAGGGCGTTCGGCCCAGGAACTGCCGGAGCGCGCTGATGAACCTTCGGGGGCATGACGACCTGCGACGATTCCTGTCCTGCTGGGTCTGCTCTTCTCAGGACCTCGGAGAGGAGCTGCTGGAGCGAATGGCCGTCGCAGACGCTGTGATGGGCGCACACCAGGGCCCACCATGTTCGATCTCGTCGCGCCAGGAGAAGCCGAACGAGTGGACCCTCATGGACATCGAATGGCGTCCTGAGCTGTAGGTCTACGGCATCCAGGATCCCCTCATCGGCCCCGAGTCGAAGTGGCGACACCTCCGGAAGGGGCACGCTGGCGGCTGTGAACCAGGCCGAGTCGTGGTCCCTCTTCTCGATACGAACGTGTGTGAGCGGATGCCGCCGGCAGAAGACGTGCAGACTTCTCCGGACCTCCTCGACGTCGGGGGCCGACCGAAGCCGTGCGTACATGACGACGTTCGCGTTCGGGAGCGCGTAGCACATCCGCTCCATCCCCGAGAGCTGCCTCTCGAATGTCCGTTCTTCCTTGGTCATCGGTCTGCTCCTCCGTGGCGTTCCAGCGGGGTCATGAAGCTCTCTTCTGGCCTCCCGTGGCCACGGCCTGCCAGGTCGACCATCGATGTGGTCAAGGTAGGGGGCCGCCCAACTGTCGGCAATCAGGAAATACCTGATGGAATTGTCGGAAAAACCGACATATTGCGGGACCATGAAATGGCTCAACTACCACCACCTGCTGTACTTCTGGACCGTGGCCAAGGAGGGCGGCGTCACCCGCGCGAGCCGCAAGCTGCGGTTGTCCCACTCAACGGTCAGCGGTCAGATCCACCAACTGGAGGAGACGCTGGGCGTCCAGCTCTTTCGGCGCGTGGGCAGGGGGCTGAAGCTCACGGATCGCGGGCGGACCGTCTTCGGATACGCCGACGAAATCTTCTCGCTGGGCAACGAGCTGCTCGACGCGGTCAACGACCGGCAGGTCGGCCGGCCGCTGAGACTCGTCGTCGGCGTGGCCGATGTGCTGCCCAAGGCCATCGTTTGCCAGATGCTTGCCCCGATCCACTCGCTGTCCGAGCCGGTGTGGCTGGTCCTCCACGAGGACAAGCCCGAGCACCTGATGGACGAACTGGTGACCCACGAGCTGGATGTCATGCTCTCCGACGCACCGGCCGGGCCTGCGGCTGGCCGCGGCCTGCAGAACCACCTGCTGGGCGAGAGCGGTCTGTCGTTCATGGGGATCCCGCGGCTGGCAGAGGTCGCTGGAGCGGACTTCCCGCGCTCCCTGGGCGAGGTCCCCCTGTTGCTCCCCACGGCCAACACGACCCTGCGGCAGCAGCTCGACCACTGGCTCGCTGATCGCGGGCTCCAGCCGCGGGTGGCCGCGGAGATCGAGGACAGCGCCCTTATGAAGGCCTTCGGTGCGCAGGGGATGGGGATCTTCCCCGTGCCCAGCTTGATCGGCGACACCGTGGCGAAACGCTACGGCGTCACCGAGGCCGGCCGGACCGACGAGGTCCGCGCCCGATTCTATGCCGTGGCGGTCGCCCGGCGGATGCGGCACCCGGCTGTCGTCGCGATCTGCGAGGGGGCCTTAGCGGGAGCGTCGTCGGCAGGAGCGGGCGGGCCAACATGAGGTCGTAGAGATCAGGTTTGTTCGCATGAATCGGCCGGTCTGCTCCCAGCAGGCCGATCAGCCGAGGACGAGACGCCGAGAAAGCGAAAGGAGACCCCGTGCCGCGTAGAGGCCGACCAGGCGATTTCGCCACGAAGGCGGCGGCGAGTGAGCGAGTCGCCGCTTGTACAGCGAATTGAAACCTTTTCAAGCCAACAACCAGGTGGTTCTGGACCTCAGGTCCCGGCGGCCCATCTTTCGCGGTCCAGGTCTTCAATGGCCGCTAGAAGAGGCTTCTGTCCGTGAGCCGCCCGACAGGAGAGGTTCAGGACAACCCAGGATGATCGCCGATCCGAAACCACCAGGTTTCGCTATAGTTCGTCGCGACACGCTGTCGCGCCTGTTCGGAGCGTGTCACGGCCTGATGAGACAGCGGTCTCCAGTCGCCTCGAGCAGCTCCACGAGGCCCAGGCCCGGCAGGTGCAGGAACTGCACCCGTTGGCCGCTGAACAGCACAGCGGGCACGGCACGACCGACGGGGACGGCGCGCCCGACCCGGCGTAGGTTGGCGACGGTCGCAGCGATGTCGTCCACCTCGTAGCAGCAGTGGTACAGGGCTGCAGGAGCATGCTGGAGCCAGCGTCCGAGTGGGCTGTCGTCCCGCTGGCTCCACACCAGCTCGACGGTGCCGAGCTCCGCCCCGCTGGCCAGCTGCAGCCAGACCCGCTGGATGGGATCTTCCACCGGCTCCCCCAGGCCGTAGCCCAACTCCTGGAGCCAGCAGCGAGCGGGCTTGGGAGCCCGCACCGCCAGACCGTGGTGGTGCAGCCTCATGCTGCGCTCCGAAGCACGTAGGCCACGTTTACCGGCAGGCGCCTGCGCTCCGACTCATCGAGGCTCGTGCCGCTGTGGGGCAGCAGCAAGCGGTCCTCGACGACCAACCCCGCGTCCTCGAACAACGCCTCGAGCTGCCCGCGGTGCTCGAAGAGTGTGATGTGGTCGATAGCGGGGGCGTTGAGGCATGTGGTGAGGTGGATGAAGGTGTCTGCGTCCGCGAGTGCCCGGATGCGGGCCAGGAAACGATCGGGTCGTTCTACATGCTCCAGCACCTCGCCTATGACCAACGCCGCGACGGGCCCCTCCAGCGGATCCTCCAGGAAGTCTGCACAGCGCAGCTCCACCAGCGCGGTGGGCGCGGGCTGGAAATGCGTGAGCACGGAGCGGGTCAGCGCGATTGAGGTGGCGCTCAGATCGACGCCCACGTAGCGATCGAAGCCCGCCAGCTCGAGGGCGCGCATCAGCAGGTAGCCGTGCCCGGGGCCTACCTCCAGATAGGTACCTCCCCGGTCGCGGGGCAAGGTGGCCTCGAAGTGTCGCCGCATGGCCGCGTGGTTGGGCCACAGGAAGCTGCTAAGGGCCAGGCCCAGCATGTAGCGCTCCATGTAGTCTGGATCGTGGTAGACCCGCGTGGCGACCTGCTCGAAGCGGCTGTAGCGGTAGCGACCGTGCCGGTTGAAAAAGAACTGCTCCCGCAAGGTGTCCAGCACCATGGTGTTGTAGCCCGCAGCCAGGCGTTCGATAGAGAATCCCTCGGCCCGGGCCCAGGCGACCAGGGCCACCAGCTCCCGCCGCTCAGCCTCATCAAGGCCCGCCACCGCGGCCTCGAGGAAGCTCCGGTGGCGCGGGTTCTTCGCCAGGATGGCCTTCCATAGTGCCTCGAGCATCAGCGTGACTCCACGCCCGCGGCCTCGAGCGCAGCCTGGATGTCCCCCAGCTTCTGGAAGCCCACGGCTTGGTCCATGTCGAAGGTTACGTCGAAGGCCTCCTCGACCTCGGCGATAATCTCCCAGTGCAGCAGGCTGTCCCAGGCTGGGATGGTCTCCGATGACGCGTCTGGGCCCAGCAGGCTCGGGTCCACCTCGAGCAAATCGGCGCAGACGCGTATTAGTTCGGGGTTCATGGGCAGTCCGAGGTGAAAGCGAGGGTTGGGGGGCCATCATAGTGCACGGTGTAGTGGCCACCGGAGACCGGCAGGCAAAGGCTGGACCGCTCCTCGAACTCCCCGGGGCCGGGGCTCTCGGAATCTCGGAGCAGGTCGGTGCCCAGGGCCAAGATCAGCTGGTAGAATTCGGCCCCCAACCCGTGGCCGGCATGCTTGACGACTGTGCCGTCCACCTCCGCAACGCCTACCACCCGCAGCTCGGTGTGCGCGCCGGCCCGGTCCAGCGCGGCCTGCTGCCGGCGCTTGTGCTCGAGGGGCACCAGGTCGTCCTCGGCGCCGGTGACCATGCGGACTACGGCGCTGCAGGGGTGGTTCCAGGGGCGCAGCTGGTTGCGCAGGTCGATGCTGGACAACGACAGGGGGAGCGTGTCGCAGTAGGGGCTGTCGTTGTCGAGGGAAACGCGGGTGTTGCTGTTGTCCATCAGCGCTTTGCGGCGATGGCCGTGGAGCAGGTAGCCTTCGCCCAGCAGGGGCTTGCCGCTGATGTCGAGCACCGAGGCGAAGGCGCGCGGCGCCAGGCGCAGCGCCTGGTGGGCCAGGAAGGCCCCCAGGCTGGAGGCCACGATGTGAACCCGACGGAAGTTGGCCTTGGGCCAAGCTTCGCGCACCGCGTGAAGAGCGGTGAGCAGGTCCACCGCCTGGATGACGCCGAAGTCGATGTAGTCCTTGGGAGTCTGTGCCGGCATTCGCTCCACCAACAGGAACTCTCGGCTTAGATCTTGCCCGACCAGCACTCGGAGGATTTCGCCGATGCCAACGAGGCCGGCGGCTGTGCCGAGGGAGGGTTCGCCTGCGAGCGCTCGCTGGATGAGAGCATCCTGATCCAACAACTGCGGTGTCAGCGTCCGACTCTCCTTGGCCCGAGTGCCCAGGTAGTCCACCCCCACGGCGATCAGGTCGAAGCGATCCGCCAGCTGCTGGCGCAGCCGAACGAAGAAGGGGTTGGCGTTGGGGTTGGCGAAGCCCAGGGAGACCAGCACAACCCCGGTGCTCCGGCGCACGCCGCGGCGTGGCGTGGCCACGAAGACCTGCAGGGGCTCGCGCGCCAGCCCGTGCTCGGTGGGTTGGGCGGGCGGCCGCAGGATCCGACTCTGCTCACGGGGTTTGCGGCGGCGGCTGCTCATGGCGCCCCTTCGGCGCCGAGCCCGACGCGCTCGATGGTGTGGGCCTCGGCCTGTGGACAACGCCAGCCTGGCTCGAGAACCAGGCGGTAGCGGACCTCATCCTCGCTCTCGTGGACCAGTTCGAAGCCCGTGTCCCGGAACAAGTAGCGGTTGGGGGCGTTTTTGCGGGTCGGGCGGTAGCGGGCGTGCAGCTCTTTGGCTCCAGCGGACGTGGCCGCCTCGGCGATGCCCTGCAGGAAGGCGCCTTCCACACCGCGCTTGATGACCCTGCAGGACAGCAGGAAGCTGTCCAGCTCCCAGCGCTCCGGCTGGAGGCGCAGGATGGCCACTCCCACGATGCCCATGTCTCCGAAGCGGTCCTCGACCCGAGCCCACAGCACCCGATGGCCTTCGCCGTGCAGGGCCTCGATCTCTGCTTCGCTGCGGCGCAGCGTGGTCATGTTGAGCTGGTTGGTCTTTCCCACCAGCTGCGCGACCCGGGGCAGGGTGAACGCATCCAACGCCCCCAGCTCGAGCCGAGTGCTCAGGCTGGCGAGCCAGGTGGCGCGATCTACCTGCACGCTGGCGGCGGCTTTGCGCTGGCGCTCTGCCTGGTACAGCTCGGTACGCTGGACGTCCTCTGGACTGAGCACCGCCGCCTCGAAGTCGGGCAGCGCCTGCAGGGTCTCCACATAGCGGGAGGCGTCCTCGGGCACCTCCACCACATGGACCTCGGGACAGGCGGAGGCCACCCAGGACCGCTCTACCGGGCTGTCGTCGAAGAACACCAGGCTGTCCAGGCTGAGGTTCAGCTCCTCGGCGATGCGGCGGCAGCTGGTGGCCTTGTCCTCCCAGTGGACCTGAAAAGCGCTGACGTGCTCCCGGCGAATCTGCATGTGGGGGTGCTGGTCGAAGACCTCGAGGGCGTCCTCGGGGTTGTTCTTCGAGGCCACCGCCAGCAGAACGCCCCGGGCCCGGAGGTCCAGACAGGCGCGCTGGAAATCCAAGTACGCGCGGCTGCGACCGCTGGGCCCCAGGCGGATGCCCGACAGGCCGGCCTCGCCAACCACGCCGCCCCACAGGGTGTTGTCCAGGTCGAGCACGAGCACCTTTGCGCGCTCGCCCCTCAGCGCCCGCAGGTGGGCATGGAGTTCCTGGGCCATGGCTTGGAGCATGAGCCGGCTCTCGACTTGGTCGATGAGGCAGTGTAGGCGAGGGTCCGTCCAGCTGCCCACCCGTGCCGCCACCTCGCTGGCCCGTACGAGCTGCACCCCCGCCAAGCCGCGCGCGAGTTCCTCCAGGCCCGCATCGATGCGCTGGACACAGGCCCGCAACCCCAGCTCGACGACGGCGTCGGCGATGCCCAGGGGGCTGCGGGGCGGCTGGGGGAAGTCCACCAGCAGCACACCCGCCCCGCTGTGCTCCCGCGTGGCCCGTACCAGGACCCCGAGATGGGCGACGACTTCGTCGCAGCGCGCGGCGCGTACCCCGACCGGCTGCAGATATGTATCGGCGCGCAGCAGATCCGGGGCCAAGGCGCTGAGATGGGGCCAGAGGACCAGGGCCTTAGGTGCCCAAACATAGGGCTCGGCGAGGGGGTCGAGCAACTGCTCGAGGGCGTACTCCCAGCAGCGAAGCAGACGGTCAGGCCCGAGCCTGCCCAGTGGTCTAAGGAGTGCGTTCATGGTGGTGTCGGAGATGACAGCAGTACGCATGAACCCACTATTCGGCACGCCCTTGAAGATCTTGAGCGCGGATGCCGCCCAGGATGAACTCTCTGCTTGGCCCAGTCGTCGATCAGCAGACAGTCGATCCTGTCCCGGTCGAGATGACCCTGTTCCTGTGCGCCACGGCCGACCGAATCGACATCATGCCGCGACGAACTCGAGCGAAACCACGTGGTTTTGCCCATGCTTCTGGACGGACCTTGTGGTCAGGTGTTGGAAGGCTCAGAGAGTACCGAGGCGATGAGGGGTTCTGGACCGCCCCCTCGATCTCTACCTCAGATTCCTCAACCCCACCGTCACCGCAGCCATCGAGACCCCTTCACCCCTCGCTAGCTCCACCTTCGTCGCGTAGACGCCCTCATCCAGCATCCTTCGCCACTCCCTCCAGCGAGCCTCACCACGCAGCGGCTTCTCGCTCTTCCTCATTGCCCTCGCCCGCTGGAACCGCCCCACCTCGACGACCAGCGCCCAAGTTCTTGCTGTGGTCATACCCGGGGAGGGATGCTGGACTCGAACGTGCGGGCGTTCCACAACCAAAAAGCCCCTCCGAACTGAATCAGAGGGGCTCTATGGTGGGCGATACTGGATTTGAACCAGTGACCTCCACCGTGTGAGGATGGCACTCTTCCGCTGAGTTAATCGCCCAAAGCGGCATGCCTAATAATCGGGGGCCCCGTGAGCGTCAACGGTGCATGGCAGCAGAAATGCCAACGAAGGGGTCTGGACAGGTGCGCCGGGGCTCGCAAGTAGCCAGATGCCGCGCACCCACCGGGTTCGCGAGCGCTACGACCCGGCATTCCGCTCGTGAATGCGTAGGGTGCTGGCCAACAACAGGCTTGCTGAGCGAGGGAGGGGTTCTGATCCCCGCGGGGCTCGTGACCGGGATAAACCCCTACCATGATTCCCTCGGACTTCCGCCTGGACACGGTCTCCGTCCACTTGCTCGAGCGCCTCGAGGGCGCGCGGCGCAGCTACATGGACAGGCCCGAAGAGGCCCCGCCGGCCTTCCTGCGTGTCGCCGAAGAGATCGTGGCAGACGCGTCCTCCGAGGTGGTAGAGTACGCCGACGACGCCGAGTACCCCGTGGTCTTGCGCCGGGAGATCCTCGAGACCTTCCTGCCCCGCTACACCCGCCTGGCCCTCGAGCACAACGCCCTCGAGAAGACCCGCTTCGGCGCCTGGCGCAGCGGCGATCCCATCGCCAGGCTCATCACCACCATCGCAGCGGTGATGGGCGCCGCCTTGTTCTCCCGCTTCTTCCCATCGGTCCTCGCGGCCGTCGCCTGGATCGCGGTGCTGCTGGTGGCCCTGATGCCGGAACTGCGCTCGGCTTGGTACAAGCGCCTGTACCAGCGGGATCTGCAGGCCGTGGTCGACGACATGGCGCGCATTCACGACCACCTCGACGTCTACACCCCCAGCGAACGCCAGGCGGAACCCGCCAACGCCGCCGCGGCACCCGCCCGCGATTCCACACTGAATCGCAGCCCCGCGGCCAATTTTGACGAAGCCTTCAACAAGAAGCGCCGCGGTGCCCAGAACGCCGCCAAGCGCAAGGAGTAGCCCATGGGCATCGTGGACATCCCCAAAGGTGGAGGTCGCGCCAAGGTCCGCATCCCGGTCATCCCGGGCGGGATCAAGAAGGTCGGCATCATCGCCGGCATCGTGCTGTCCGCGCTGCTGTTCGGCTACGCCAGCTTCACCGTCTATGTAGAGCCCGCTGAGCTCGCGGTCCGCCAGGTCTTCCTGGGCTTGCCCTTCGGTCCCGAAAAAGGCATCCAGGACGAGATCTTCGGCCCTGGCCTCTACTTCGTGATGCCCGGCTACGAGCGGCTGCACCTGTTCCCCCGGGACACCCAGCTGGTCGAGCTGAACGACTACGCTTCGGCGTCCTCCGAGACCCGTAGCACGGCGCCCTCCATCCGCATCCAGACCTCCGAAGGCTACCAGGTCACCGTCGATGTCACGGTGGCCTACCGCATCACCGACCCGGTTGCGCTCATCAAGAGCGTCGGCCCCGGGCGCCTGTACGAGAACCAGCTGGTCCTGCCCCGCGCCGACCGCTACCTGCGGCAGGCCCTGGGCGAGCTGAACGCCGAGAACTTCTACTCGGGGCAGCTGCGCATGGCCAAGGCCCAGCAAGCCCGCGAGCTGCTGTCTGCCGACCTCGGCGAGAGCGGCATCCAGGTCTGGAACGTCATGGTGCGCCACTACACCTACGACGACCGCTACCAGGAAGCGATCGAGCTGCGCAAGATCCAGGACCAGATGGTGTTCAAGAACCGCGCCGAAGCCTTCGCCAAGACCCAAGAAGCCGAGAAGAACCGGGTGCTCGCCGAAGGCGCTGCCAAGGTCGAGGTCGAAAAAGAGCGCGGCGTGTCCGAGGTCCGCAAGATCCAGGCCGACGCCGAGCTGTACTTCCGGACCACCAGCGCCGAAGGCGACAAGCAGCTCGCACTGGCAGAAGCAGAGGCCGTGCGCTTGCGCAACGACGCCCTCAAGGTGCCGGGTGCCGAGAACCTCGTGGGCATGGAGATGGCAGAGGTGCTCGGTAGTACCCAGGTCATCATCATCCCCACCGACGGGGCCAACGGCGTCAATCCGCTCAACCTCGACGAACTGATGAGGGGGTGGTGACATGCGTACCCTCATGCTGACCCTCATCGCGATGCTCGCCCTTGGCTGCACCCCTCACAGCACCGACTCCACCGAAGTGGGCGTGCGCACCGCCAAGATCGCCTTCATCGGTGAAAAGGGCGTTCAGAAGCAGATCTACGCCCCTGGCTCCACCTACTTCTTCCCCCCCGTCATCAACGACTGGCACGTCTACGACACCGCGCTTCAGAACCTCGAGATGACCCGCGAGGTCAACAAGGGTTCCCGCTCGGGCGATGACTCCATCCGCTTCAAGACGGTGGATGGCAACGACATCTCGGTGAACGTCACCGTGGCTTGGCGCATCGATCCGACCCAGGTCTTCTACGTGCTGCAGTTCGTGGGTGATGACATCGAGTCGGTGGAAGAGAAGCTGGTCCGCCCGGTGTCCCGCACCGTCATCCGCGATGTGCTCAACGAGCTCGCTTCGGAGCAGTACTACGATGCCGACTCTCGCTTCCGCAAGGGCACCGAGGCCGAGACCCGTCTCAACCACTACCTCAACGCCGAGGGCGTGATCATCGACCAGGTTCTGCTGGGCGAGCATGCCTTCAACCCGCGCTACGAGCAGGTCATCCGCGACAAGAAGGTGGCCGAGCAGGACGCCTCCCGCCTGCAGTCCGAGACCGAAGCCGCCAGCGAGCAGGTCAAGCGCGATCTCGAAGAGCAGAAAGGCTACGTCAACCAGGCCATCGAACAGGCCATGGGCCAGGCCAAGCGCAAGCAGCTCGAAGCCGACGCCGCGTTCTACGAAGCGCAGCGCAAGGCCGAAGCCATCACCACCGAGGCGAAGGCCGAAGCCGAGGGCCTGAAAGCGCGCGCTCGTGCACTGGCCGGATCTGGCGGCGCCGCTCAGGTCAAGCTCAAGTTGGCCGCGGCGATGCGCGGAAAGCCCATCGTGTTCCTACCCGCCAGCTCCGGCATGGACGTGCGCAACACGGATGTCAATCAGCTGCTCGAGCGCTACGGTGTGCAGGCCGCAGGCCGTCGTTCGGAGTAGTCCATGTCCCATCCCATCGTAGAGAAGGTACGCGCAGCCGGTGTCGTAGGCGCAGGCGGGGCCGGGTTCCCCACCCACGTCAAGCTCAACGCCAAGGCTGACACCTTCCTGGTCAACAGCGTCGAGTGCGAGCCGCTGCTGTACAAAGACAAAGAGCTCATGCGGCTGCAGGCCGCGCGCATGGTCGAGGGCCTGCGCCTGGCCATGGACGCCACCGGGGCCACCCGCGGCGTGATCGCGCTCAAGGCCAAGGCCAAGGACGCCATCGCCGCTCTCGAGCCCCACATGATGGGGCCCCTGTCCCTGCAGCCCTTGGACAACTACTACCCCGCGGGCGACGAGTACTGCGTGGTGTACGAGTGCACCGGGCGGCGCATCCCCCGCGGCGGTATCCCGCTTCAGGTGGGCTGCGTGGTGTCCAACACCGAGTCTCTGGTCAACGTGGCACTGGCCGATCAGGGCGTGCCCGTGGTGCAAAAGGCCGTCACCGTGGCCGGCGAGGTGGGCAAACCGTCCACCTTCATCGTGCCTGTGGGCATTTCTGCGCGCGAAGTCATCCACATGGCGGGCGGGCCCACCGTGGACGACCCGGTGCTCATTGACGGCGGGCCCATGATGGGCCCCTGCGTCACCGACCTCGACGCGCCGGTCACCAAGGTCAGCGCGGGCTGGGTCGTGCTGTCCCGTCAGCACAAGCTGGCTCAGCGCAAGCTGGCCCCCGAAGACCAGCGGGTGCGCATCGCCAAGGCCAGCTGCGATCAGTGCGTCATGTGCACCGAGCTCTGCCCTCGCTACCTCATGGGCTACGCCATCGAACCCCACAAGGTCATGCGCATGGTGGGCTTCGCCGGCGAGCAACATGATCAGTGGGGTCGCCACGGCCTGCTGTGCTGCGAGTGCAACATCTGCGAGTACTACGCCTGCCCCGAAGACCTCACCCCCCGCAGCATGTGCGTGCGTGCCAAGGGCGCCTGGTCCAAGAAGGGCAAGTGGCCCGAGCACCTCGACGGCCTGGGGCGTATCCACCCCATGCGCGAGGCCCGGCGCGTGCCGGTAGCCCGTCTGGTCGTCCGGCTCGGGCTCAAGCAGTACGACGTCCAGGCGCCCATGCGCGACTTCGACTACCAGCCCCCCCGAGTGCGGCTCATGCTCAAGCAGCACCTGGGCGCGCCCACCCAAGCTGTCGTAGCCGTCGGCCAGAACGTCGGCATGGGCCAGCTGTTGGCCGATGTGCCCGCCGGCAAGCTGGGCGCACCCATCCACGCCAGCATCGACGGTCGCGTGGCGAGCATCGACGAAACCAGCATCCACATCGAGAGGATCTGAGCATGGACATGGAACGTCCCAAGGCCGGCTTCCCGGCATCCCTTGGCCTGGTGGAGCTGTCCAGCATCGCCCGCGGCATCGAGACCATCGACCGCATGCTCAAGGCTGCAGACGTCGAGCTGGTGCTCGCCCGCACCATCTGCTCAGGCAAGTACATCGTGCTCATCGCCGGTGACCTGCACATGGTCGAAGCGTCGGTCGAGGCTGGCCGCGACGTGGCTGCCGAGTGCATGATCGACAGCTTCCTCATCCAGAACGTGCACCCCGACGTCTTCCCGGCCCTGTCCTCCACCGTGGTGCCTGGCACCCACGCGGCCCTGGGCATCCTGGAGTCGTTCTCTGTGGCGGCCCTCATCGAAGCCATCGACGCCGTGGCCAAGGCCGCGCCGGTAGAAATGGTCGAGTGTCGCCTGGCCATGGCCCTGGGTGGCAAGGCCTTCCTGGTGTTCACCGGCGACGTGGCCGCGGTGGAAGAATCCGTGAACGCCGGCGCCAAGATCATCAGCGACCGTGGCCTGCTGGTCAACAAGATCGTGATCCCCGACCCGCGCCCCGAGCTGTTCGAGACCTTGCTCTAGCCCCCGCCCCACACCGGCACCGGCGCGCAGCGGTCGAAGCCCGAGACACACTCGAGCCAGACGACCTGGCCGGCGTCGAGGTGGAGGCGCCCTGCCTCTACGGTGCTGTCGAGGCCCGGGAAGCTGGCGTGGATGATGTAGTCCCCCGGGGGTACCTCCCCCGGGCCATAGCTGCCGCTGTCGTTGGTGAGGGCCACGGTCGCGGCGTCTCCCACCAGGGTCACCGCAGCCATGGCGGGGTTGGGCTCTGGGGCGGGTGGAGGTGCGGTGGCCGGCACGCTCCGCTCGGTGGGCTTGGGCTGGGGCGTGGTGACAGCAGGCTCGGGAGCCCCTCTGGCCGCCGGCAGTTCGCGGACCGAGGGCGTGTTCTCGCTCGCTCGAGTTCGCGGCCTTGGGGTCTGGGCCGGGGGCTCGGGCTCGGGCTCGACGACCACGGGAGCGGGTTGGGGCAGCTCTGTGGCTTCGCCTTGGGCGGGCACGGATTCCTCCGCTGGCTCCGGTGAGGCCTGCTGGCCGTTCCGCAGCGGGCCGAAGAACAGTGCGAGGCCAGCGGTCAGGGTCAATACGGCGGCGATACCACCCAGGATGGGCAGCCCCTTCCGGCGCTTGGGCGGCACAGGGGAGGGGGCCGTGGGCGTGGGTGGCTCCGTACCGGGCTTGTCCATGCCCGTCTCCGCCTCTTGCAGCGGGGCGGGTGGCGTCTTGGCGGACGCGGGGGGGGGCACGCGCTCGAACTGCGTGGGGTACGGTTCGGCCGGCCCTGGGCCAGGCTTCGGGCTGGGCGTAGGCCTGGGCAGCGTGGGCGCCGGCATGGGAGCTGGCGTGCGGCCCTTGGGCTTGGGCAGGGGAGGGAGCCCGATGGGCTCACTGGGGATGTCGTCGTTCCAGGCTGGACTGTGGCCAGCGGTGGGGGTGTGTGGATCGCTGGGCTCGAAGGCCGGGGGTGTGAAGCCGGTGCCAGCGTGCTGGCGCTCGGGCTCCGGGCCAGGCCCGCTCCGGCCACTGCCACCCGATCCACCGGGGCTGCGCTCCCGCAGGGTGCGACCGCTCAAGGGGCCTGTGCTCTGCTCTTGGAGCTGCATGACGTCGGGCAGCACGCTGTCGGTCCAGTCGCTCAGCCAGGGTTCGGGGTAGCGGGCGCGAATGCGACGGGCGGTGCGCTGGAAAACCTCTGCTCGGGGTCGGGCCTCGGGGTCGAAGGCCAGGGCACTCAGGAGGAGGGCCTCGAGGTCTTTGTCGGGCTGGGTCTCCGCCAGCGCGTCGAGGGCGTCCTGCACCAGGGTGGCTTGCAGGTTGGGCTTGCTGCAGGCTGTGCCCAGACGCTTGCCGGCAAGGATCTCGTAGAGCACCACCCCCAGAGCGTAGACATCGCCGGCGTGGCTGTCCCTCCCCGCCATGCGCTCCGGCGCCATGTAGCCCACCGACCCGAAGATCAGGGAGCGGGTGGCGGCTTCGCGAGTGTCAAAGCTGGCCCGCGCGACGCCGAAGTCCAATACCTTCACCTCTCCCAGGAGGGTGATCTGGATGTTCGACGGCTTGATGTCTCGATGCAGCACCCGAAGGGGCACGCCTCCGGGGCCTGGGCGGTCGTGGGCCGCGTAGAGTGCGCCCGCCACCACATGGGCCACCTCGAGGGCTACGCCCAGGGGCAGCGCCCCGGTGGCCCGCACCAGCTGGTGAAGGTTGGCACCGGCCAGAAGCTCCATCACCACGGTCCAGGCGCCCCCGAGCTGCACCAGGTCGTCCACCCGGAGGATGGCAGGGTGCTTGAGGCGTCCCAGCAGGCGGGCTTCGTCACGAAGGCGCTGGGCCACCTCGGCCATCTCGCCCATCTCCTCGTTGAGCACCTTGAGGGCTACGGGCTTGGCGAAGCCCCCGCCGGAGGTCATCTCAGCGAGGTACACCGTTCCGAAGCCCCCTCGGCCCAGGACGTGCTGTACGTGGTAGCGGCGCCCATCGGCTGCCATGGTTGGCGCGGCACTCCTGCGTCGGGGTGGACGGTGGGACAGGATACCAGCAATACGCCGGTCGTTCCTCCTATCGGCCACTGGCCGGGAGTAGTTTAGTGAGGATCGGCCAGGTACCAGTACTTTCGGACGCTGCCCACCGCAGGTAGCGAGGCCTGTTGGTCTTCGCGGCGCTCTTTGGGTAGGCGCGGCGAGGCATCAGAGCTCCGCGTGTGGGGAGTTCCAGTGTATGATGCCGCAACCCCCACGGAGGAACCATGCGCAGCTTAGCCCTCACCGCCTGTGCCCTGATCCTGAGCTCTCAGCTCAACGCCTGCTCCTGCAACGGCGATCCCGTCGATACGGCGCCCCCCGAGGGTGACACCGACACTGACACCGACGCCGATAGTGACACCGACGCGGACACGGACGCCGACACCGACGCCGACACCGACGCCGACACCGACGCGGACACCGACGCCGACACCGACGCTGACAGCGACGCGGACACCGACACCGGCACAATCGAGTCCCGGGATGGCACCTACGTTGGCGACTTCGAGCTCAACGGCTCGGGCCTCGATGGGCTGGTCACCGATTCCTGTCTGGGCACGATCGATCTCCACGTGGTCGAAGACGATGACCCGATGATCAAGGGCCAGGGCTGCTGCCAGTTCGTGGGCATGCTCGCGGGCCCTCCGTTCAGCCTCACCGACACCTACTGCGGTGACCTCGACGGCAACTACACCACCGATCCCAACGTCGAGGGTGACCTGGTGGCCGACATGGGCTTCGACACCATCACCGACACCTGGGAAGGCCAGTTCACGGGGTTCATCCTGACCGGCACCTTCGAGGGCGAGCAGCTCATCACCGTCAAGGGCATGGAAGTGGACCTCACCTACGACGGCGAGTTCTCGGCCGAGCTGCAGTAGCCGACGCGCGCGGCGCTATTCGCTCGTGGGCTCGCTCATCCAGACGGGCAGCCCAGGGGCGTCCCAACCGTCTCCGCCCACATCGACCCAGATGGGGTTGGTGAGTGCGTAGGGGATCATCGGACCCTTGCGGGGCCTCGGAGGCGCCTCGGAGAGGAAGACTGCCAAGGAGGGCATGGATCCCAGGGCTTCCATGACCACGTCCTGGAAAACCAGGTTCTCGCGGTCCAGGGAGGGGTAGACCGGGTCGAGGTCGTCGTCGCCCACCACTACCAGTACATACCAGGAGTCTTTGCTGGGCTCGACGTCCAGGGTGGTCTCGAGGTTGAGGGGGGTGACGTTGGGCTGCGGAATCTCGAGCACCTCGATGAGGGTGCCGTTTTCGTAGACCTCGACCTGGCTGGTATCGAACCAGGAAGGAGACTGGACCTGGATGGACAGCTGGACCTTGCCGTTGCTGGTGATCTCGCTGCCCACAGGCTGGCCGTCGGCCTCGAAGCGCACGAACGGGCCGTAGCTGGCCACGGCGTGGTGGTCGCGAAGGGCGTCGGCGATGTCGCCTGGGTCGAGGTAGGCGGGGCTGTCGGTGGGGCTCATCACCCATGTGCGGGGCTGGCCCGACGGGGTGGACTTGGGGCTGTGGGTGTCCGAGCTGCCCACAGCGCTGACCCGATAGCCCAGGTTCAACAGGGTGAACCAGGTGTCGATCTGCCCGGGGATGTTGAAGCCTAGGGTGGTGTCGCCGTCGATGAGGGCCTGCTGTTCTTCCATGGTCCGTGACACCCACTGGTAGGCGGTCACCGCTTCCCCCAGGCGGTAGGCATCGGACTCGGCCTGGGTGGGGGAGCGCAGCAGGTCCATGCGGTAGGAGTTGAACAGCTCGAGGATGTCGAACTCCATGGAGAAGTTGTCCGGCGACAGCAGATCGTTGGTGAGGGCCAGCATGGGGCGCTCGATGAGCACCTCGCCGTCGTCGTGGCTGTAGGGGTTGAGCCCGAACTGGTCGAAGTAGCCCAGGATGCCGTCGTGGGGATGGGCCACGGTGACGATGGGATCGTAGCCGTCGGGACCTGCGGCGCGGATGGCGTCGAAGATCTCCTCAGGCTCCATGTCGGTCCACTCGAAGGCGCCGGCGCCTTCGGCCAGGAAGTCGGACTTCTGGGGCCAGCCCAAGAAGTGACCCATCTCCATCGGTGAGACCTCGACGCCAGCCACCGGGGTGATCCAGGGCTCCCAGCCCAGGGCTTCGAGGGTGGGAGAGTAGTCGGTGACGAAGTCGTGGTCAGTGCTGGGGAAGAACTCGACCTGCTCGGCCATCATGCTGGCCAGGCGGTCGGTCTTGCTGGTGCCGGCGTCGAAGCTGGTGTCGGAGTGCACGTGCAGATCGGCGCCGATCCAGCCGGTGGTGTCCACGACCTGGATGACCTGGAGCTGGATTTGCGTGGTGTCGTGGTCGCTGACCATGAAGTATGGCGAGGTGTCCAGCTCGTACTCGGGCCCGCGGCTGGCCACGGCGTAGTACTCACCCACGGGCAGCATCACCTCGACGGCGTGGCTGGTGTGGAAGACCTGATCGACGTTGTTGCCGGGCTGGTAG
>Ga0307987_1000798_pt1 | contig 18307 bp, 21 predicted proteins | sample EllFjometagen181_FD_203157 | JGI IMG/M metagenome (GOLD analysis project Ga0307987, IMG submission 203157) | Marine microbial communities from Ellis Fjord, Antarctic Ocean - #181 | ecosystem: Environmental > Aquatic > Marine > Unclassified | place: Southern Ocean | collected 2014-10-08
TGAAAAGAGCGGAAAATCAGGTCTATTACTTTTCAAAAACTTTCTCAAAGGGCGCACGGGAAAGGTCATGCCACCCCGAATTTCATCCGAAACGCACCTTTCCAAACGCATCATTGCGTGCCTGGACGTGCGCACCAATGACCAGGGAGACCTGGTGGTAACCAAGGGGGACCAATATGACGTGAGGGAAAATGGTGACGTTCGGAACCTGGGCATGCCGGTAGATCTGGCACGACGTTACTACCAGGAGGGCGCTGATGAAATCACATTCCTCAATATCACCGGATTCAGGGATTTTCCCCTGGAAGACATGCCCATGCTTGAAGTACTCAGGCAAACCTCCGAAAATGTTTTTGTTCCGCTCACCATCGGCGGGGGTATTCGGGACTACACGGATAAGGATGGTAGGACCTACACAGCCCTGGAAGTCGCTGCAAAATATTTCAGATCCGGCGCGGACAAAATATCCATCGGCAGTGATGCTGTCCTGGTTGTGGAAGCCTATCTTAATACCGGGCTCCAAACCGGCATGAAAACCGGCCGGAGCGCCATTGAAGAAATCGCCCGGGTTTATGGAAACCAGGCGGTGGTGATTTCCATCGATCCCAGGCGCGTGTATGTGAAAAATCCTGGAGACGTCCAACACCATGTGATCAAAACGGACAGTCCGGGCCCTGATGGTGAATCCTATTGCTGGTATCAATGCACCATCAAAGGCGGGAGAGAAGGACGAGACCTTGACGCAGTCACACTGGCGCAAGTCTGTGAAAAGCTGGGAGCCGGTGAAATCCTACTAAATTGCATCGATCGGGACGGTACGGGCCAGGGGTTTGACCTGGAACTCATCAATGCCGTAAAAGAAGCGATCTCCATCCCCGTCATTGCATCCAGCGGTGCCGGGTGCTCGGCGCACTTTCTGGAGGTATTTGAAAAAACAGAGGCCGAATCAGCCCTGGCCGCCGGAATCTTTCACCGCGAAGAAGTACCCATCGGACAGGTGAAAAGCGAACTGAAGGGAAAGGTTGAAATCAGAGATTAGGGCCGCGTCTGGGAACCATTCCGGTAATACTTTTCATCAATAACCCCATCCACAACCTCCAACCCACCCATCTCGGGCTCTTTAAACCCGAATATCAATTCTAAGAAAATCATGATAATCCGATAAGTAGCGCCCCACAGCACATCCGTACCCATCATGGTCCGGTGCAGAAAACAGGGGAAATATTGAAACGCCCCGCTTTCCACCGGCCCTTTCGGCACATTGAAAAGCAGCTTATATCGGGCATAATTGTCTATGTTCAGAAGTTCTTTTAAGGGGATATGGACAATTTTTTCAACTTCCCGGTTAATAAAAAAGCGTCCCTGGTTACGAATCCAGCCCACAAAGGGAAAGATCTCCCGCTTGAACATCACCAGTCTCTGGGGCGGCAAAGGACCAAGAAATTGAACTCCCAGAGGGTTCAGCGCCATCTCCTCAAAACTCTCCCGCATGCTGGTGGCAAAAAGCAGCGCCAGTCGCCTGGCCTGCCGGGGCCTTTCCTTCTGCCACTTTTGCCAATAGGGCCAGCGGGACAGGGGGAAAAAGGGAAGTCTCATAAACTGCGCCAGTTTCGCATCCAGCCCATGTGAAATAGCCCCACCCGGAAAACACAGATCTCCCGGCTGTTTGACCATTTGGGAACGCTTATTGAGTACCAGGCAAGGGTTATTATTGGAACGGGAATTAGGGCATTTCCAACTGAGTGGAAAAAGAACCGCAGATGCACCCGCGGACTCGAACACCCCTTTGGGAAAAAGGGATTTCCCCATGCTGCGTTCCTGGAGGACTTCCTGAATATGCACCGTCAACCGGGAAGAATCTTCCAGTAGATTTTCCCTTTTCATCAAAACCTCCTCACAAAAACAACCATGGCGATGATTGACATCTTCCTGGAAATTTCAAAAAAAAGCCGTGAAGGCTTTTGAAGACGTCCACGGCCTTGAAAGTGACAAAAAATAGCATCTCAGACCATGGACGGACCTCTAGGAAAATAAAAGCCCCGCCATGGTTGGTTTGCAAACATTGTTCTGCTTTTTCATTTTCTTAATTTTTCAAAATAGAACGTAATAGAAACCATTTAAGATTCTTTGTCAAATAAAAAATAATAACATTCTATCCGTTTCGGTCTCGGAGCAGTCGTCACTTGGCCACATACTATATTGAAAAAAAATTGTTTTCCTCTTGACAAAAGGTGACCGATGGCCTTATTGTTGTTAACACTATGAATGAAAAATTTCCTGAACTGAATAACGAACTATTAGAATACCAGACGGAGAAGGTAAAGCTCCTAATTGCGGAGATGGTGGAGTGCTGTAATGAGCGAAAATTGCATGAATCGAAAAAATTCGCCATACCCTATGCGGAAATCAAGTTCCTGTTGCTTTTCAGTGGAGAGCATTATTTGACAGTCAAGGACATAGCCCAAAAACTGGATGTAGCAAAGAGCCGAGTTACAAAACTTTCCAAAAATCTAATAGGTAAACGCCTTATCCAACAGATCGACGACCCCATGGACGCCCGGGTCAGATTGCTCAGTCTCACTTCCAAAGGGAAGGCACTTTCCCAGGAGATAGAGACATTCCAAACAGATATTCACAGACAACTCCTCCTTCAGATGGAGTCTGCCGAAAGAAAGAACACCCTCGTCTACCTTGAAACGCTTCGCAGTGCAATGGAGGCGGCAAAAGAACAACTTGTTTGCCATGATAGTTAACACTATAAACGACATAACAGGAGGATGACATGTCAGAAAACACCATCAGTAAAGAAACGTTGGAACCTGTGGAGGGCGCTCTGAGCCTTGAACAATTGAGCGAGCAGATAGAAGAAATCAAAGGACAACTGCAAACCCTTACCAATGGCGCCCAGGAGGACAAACTTTCGCTTATCGTATTCAGCGGAGATCTGGACAAGGTCCTTGCATCCTTTATAATTGCCACTGGGGCAGTTGCCATGGGACTGGACGTTGTCATGTTTTTCACCTTCTGGGGCACCCCCGTCCTGAGAGATAAAAAAAAGGCCGCTGGCGGAAAAGATTTTATGGGCAAGATGTTCGGGACCATGCTGCCCAAGGGCGCAGGAGGTGTGAAACTTTCCAAGATGAATATGGGTGGAATGGGAACCACTATGATGCGGACCCTCATGAAAAAGAAAAATGTGGCATCTATCGAGCAACTCATGGAATTGGCCGCGGAATTCGGGGTCAGGATTTTTGTATGCGAGATGTCCATGGATCTCATGGGTTTCAAACGGGAAGAAATGGTAGATTACCCCAACCTGACCTATTGCGGCGTTGCTAAATTCCTGGAGGAGGCGGTCGAGAGCAAAATCCAGCTCTTCATTTAGAAGAGGAAAACCGGGTCGATATTTTTTTTAGAAGAACTGAATTTATCAAATCTTATTTTGGAGGAAAAATCATGACAGATAACATTACACCGGACGACACCTTGGACTGCAGCGGGCTCAGCTGTCCCATGCCGCTTCTCAAAACCAAAAAGCAACTCGGCAGCATGAAATCGGGTCAGGTTCTGGAGATCATCAGCACCGATCCGGGAACCAAAAACGATCTCCCAGCATTTGCCAGAAAAACGGGAAATGAACTTCTAGGAGTAAAGGATGAAGACGGACGATCATTGTATTATTTGAAAGTGAAATGATTTTCCAGTAGAGTTCCCTTTTCCATCAAGACCGCCTGATAAAAGTCGGCATGGCGATGATTGACATCTCTTTGGAATATACAGTACGGTTGCAGCCGTCCACAGTTTTTCAAGATTACCCATAAGAGGTCCCATGCCGGCACTGCCCTACAAATGGAAAGCGCTCCTCACCGTGGCCATGGGAACCATGATGGCGACCATGGACGCCAGCATTACCACCATTGCTTTTCCAGAACTAACCCGTGTGTTTCAAACCGATCTTGCGACGGTCATGTGGATCGCCGTAGCCTATATCCTGGTGAGCAGCAGTTTGATGCTCATTTTTGGAAAAATAAGCGATTTCATCGGCAGAACAAGAATTTACACGGTCGGCATGGCGATCTTTACAGTGGGCATGGCTGCCTGCGCACTGGCTCAGAATGTGGAGCAGATCATTATCTTCAGGATTATTCAGGCCTTGGGAGCGGCCATGTCCATTTCTTGCGGAACAGCCATTGTCACCGAAGCCTTTCCCGCCTCTGAAACCGGAAAAGGGCTGGGGATGCTCAGCATGTCCGTCTCTGCAGGCTTTATACTGGGTCCCATTATCGGCGGTTTTCTCCTGGACTGGCTGGATTGGCGTTCCCTGTTTTACATGAGAACCCCCATCGGCATCTGCACCTTTTTGATGGCCATCGCCCTTCTTAAAAAAGATGAGGGCCGATCCGGAAAAATCAAACTCGATATCATTGGGACTCTCACCTCTTCCGCCGGTCTCTTCTGCCTGATCTTCGGCATGGCCCATATCAAAAGCCATGGTCTCATGTCACCCGTCGTTCTCCTTTTCGTGGGGAGCGGGTTTGTGATGATATTTCTTTTTATCCTGGTGGAACGTCGGGCAACGGACCCCATCGTTGATCTGGCGCTATTTAAAAATCGTACTTTTTCATACGCCATGGGCGGCCTTCTTCTCTTTTTCCTGGCTGTCCCCCCCTACATTCTGATCATGCCCTTTTACCTCATGGAAGGCATCAATCTCTCTCCCCTGAAATCGGGAATGCTGCTCGCTGTGGTCTCCATGGTCACCATGATCACCAGCCCCATCAGTGGTGCCCTCTCCGATCGTTTCGGACCGGTCTGGCCCTCGGTATTTGGCGCCGCCGCCACTGCCGCCGCCTTCTTCTTCATGCTTGGGTTTGACCTTCAAACGGAAATTCCAACCATCATCCTTATTTTAATATTGCTGGGTCTGGGCGTGGGCGCTTTTCAGCCCCCAAACAACAGCACCATCATGGGCGCTGTGGAACGAAAACGACTCGGATCCGCATCAGCCCTGATTGCCACCGAACGACAGGTGGGCATTTCCCTTGGAATGGCATTGGCGGGGGCCATTTTTTCTGCCAGGCAGGACATGTATCAGAATATGTTGCGCCTTGAAGGATGGAATGTCGAACAAGCGATCAGACGTTCCATTTCTCCCGCCTACCAGGAGGTGCTTCTCATATCCGCATTCCTGGCCCTTGGCGCCATGGGTTTTGCACTGTTGTCTGCGGGGAAAAAAGACCGCAACAGTTCACAGGGTGCAGGGGGCAGTTGTCAGGGGGCAGGATAGAATTCGAAATTTAGGTGTGTGGAATATAGGGGTACGATTACCGCGACGTTACAAACACACCCGCTGATTTCATTGGATCAAAGCAAAACGCTTGTATAAGATCCGAAGCTGGTTTTTCTGCACCCTGAAAACTGCACCCTGTGAACTGTTACAAGAAACTGAAAAGGACTCCTTGAGATGAGTCGTCCTTTTCAGCTGGCAGGCGACTGTGATGGTACCGTTATAAGGCCCACTTCAACAGGGATGCACCCCAAGTCAAACCCGCTCCGAAACTCACCAAAAGAACATTTGCACCGGTTGCCAAATGCCCATCTCGATTGGCCTCATCCATAGCAAGGGGGATGGAGGCTGAAGACGTATTGCCATACCGATGGATATTGGTATAGACCTTATCCATGGAAATATTCAGGTTTTTCGCCGTAGCCTGAATAATTCGAAGGTTGGCCTGATGGGGAATCATACTGCCAATATCCGCTTCACTCATGGCATTGTGGATGAGTGCCTCCCTGGCAACGGACGTCAGGCAGTTGACGGCCCGTTTAAAAAGTCGGTTCCCCTCCATTCTCAGGTGAAAGGATTTTTGCTCAACACAATCGAGGATTTCCGGAAGATTCTTTTTACCTTCCGATGAATACAGTAGATCTCCAAGGCTGCCGTCAGACTTCAAATGGGTGGACAATATGCCGTTGTCACCTTTTTCCGCCGTCAACACCACGGCGCCGGCACCATCCCCAAGAAGTACACAGGTCCCTCGGTCTTCCCAATTCAAAATGGTGGAAAGCCGCTCAACCCCCATAACGAGAGCCGTTTTACAGGTCCCGCATTGGATGGCGTTGTTGGCCATGGCGAGGGCATACAAGAACCCTGAACAACCCGCTGAAACGTCGAAAGCCGCTGCGTTTCCAGCATCCAGGGATTCCTGTACCATACAGGCGGCAGAGGGAAACTGTCGATCCGGTGTGACCGTTCCCGCCACAATCATATCCAGCTTGTCCGGTGAAATTCCCGCCATATCCAGGGCATTTTTTGACGCCCGTGTCGCCAGGTCGGTGGTGGTTTCATTCAGGTCTTTTGATGAAATACGACGTTCTTTGATACCGCTTCGCCGTACAATCCATTCATCATTGGTATCAACAATCCCCTCAAGGTCCACATTGGACAATATCATTTCAGGCGCGGCTGAACCGGTTCCAACAATCCTTCCTCTTGGCATCGTAGCCATCTTGCAAATATCCTTCCGGGACCCATAAATTTTGACCTGTGACGTGGTCGACCCCACAGGTAGCAAGTGTGTTTCAGAAGGTTTACATCCGTGTCACGTTGGACGCGGCAAGGCCTTTTTCACCCTCTTCAATGTCAAAGGTCACCGTTTCACCCTCCTGAAGGGTTTTGAAGCCTGACCCATCAATGGCGGTATGATGAACAAAAACATCAGATCCACCTTCCTGCTCAATAAAACCAAACCCCTTTTGATCGCTAAACCATTTCACCGTTCCCGTCGCCATAATCAAACCTCCTGTTTTTGAAAAAAAATCATCCCACCCACGGCCCCACGGTATTTTTGTGATAAGAAAATTCCAGGAATTGCTTTCTCCCCACGTAACCGGAAAGCTTCAGAAAAAACAAAATACTTCGATGAAATCAAGGCAGGATGTTTTTTCCTTAGGCTTTGACCCTTATACCCATCAACAGGTCAAATGTTCATTCTGGCCACAAACAAACAGGTTCTTGGAGAGGTGCAATATCTATGCACCTCAATTTATGTAACTCATTTTGTATAATTATCTGCTTCTTTCATGTCAAGGGAAAAGTGGCTTGCGGAACCACTGATACTGCGGGGATGCTACTTGATATGGTGCTTAGAAAAATTTATGGATTCACTCACACTGGCATCGTATGGTCATCATTAATGGCATTGATTAATTTTGTGTTCTTTCAGCTTTCAAATGGAAGAATATAACCAGCATCCTTGTGCATTCTGAAATCGAAAAATAGACGTCAATCTCTGGCTTTTTTCAGACTTCCGAGTTCCAGTTTCGACGCAACAATGATATAGGAAAGTTTCACATTTGGATCAACAGTCAAGAAAGGACAGTAAAAGAGCTGTTCAGAAGAAAGAGAATCGGATTCTCGACATCAAACAAGATTCTACCATGACGTTCAATGAATTGGCAGAATGGTATCTTGGTTTGGAGAAGGTGAAGGCACTATCCTCTTATTGGCTGATAAAGCTATCTCTGAAAAAATTCAACATGATCTTCGCCACACCTTCAACACAAATATGAGAAAGGCGGGCGTTTCTGAATCCGTAATCATGGCTATTACAGGACACAGCACACGGGAGATGTTTGACAGGTACAACACGATTGATGAAGAGGATGTAAAAAAGGCTGTTGACCAGCTTGAGGGGTTTCTTGCAGTTGTTGACCATTTTGTTGAGCAAGACGAAAAAAAGGCCACTTAAAAAAGTGACCTTTTCAACGTAAACCATTGATTTTATTGATGGTGCCGAAGGCGGGACTTGAACCCGCACGGCCGTAAGCCACTACCCCCTCAAGATAGCGTGTCTACCAGGTTCCACCACTTCGGCACAAATAAACCTTGACTATTTTTTGTCCTGAGCGCTGTCGTTTGCCGGCGAGGTTGGGGCAGCCGGGGCGGGAGCGTCAGTAGTCTGTTCAACCGGTTGAACATCCTGCATAATTGAAGTATTAGCACCCCTTCCAATAAAAATAGAAAGCCCCAGAGAGGTCAACATAAAAACAACAGCAACACCGGTGGTGACTTTGTGCAACAAAGAAGTTGCACCGCTACTGCCGAAAACCGTCTGGCTCGAACCCCCGAAAGCGGCGCCCATTCCGGCACCCTTTCCTTTCTGAAGAAGAACGATCAAAATAAGCGCCACACACACACAAACGTGCAATACAATCAAAACGGGGAACATCCAAAGCCCTCTTTTTTTTTATAAAGAATAAAGAATAAACGATACAACGATGAATCAGGGAGATATAATTCATTACGTTTCTTTTTGCAACAAAAAACTTTGTTTCTTATGTCTCCCTGTGGTGGATAAGCGGAACAAAAGAATCGCCTTTGAGGCTTGCCCCCCCCACCAGAGCCCCGTCGATATCCGGCTCAGTCATAAGCGCTTTAACATTTTCCGGTTTTACGCTTCCACCATAGAGAATCCTGACCTGTGCCGCGACGCCTGAAGTAAAGGTTTTCTCAATCCATAACCGAATAAACTGATGCACTTCTTCAGCCTGTTCAGGCGTGGCTGTCTTGCCAGTTCCAATGGCCCAAATCGGTTCATAGGCCAAAATAGTGGTGGTCGGCATCATCTGATCCGCCCTGAAATTATCCAAAGAGACATCTAACTGCTCTTTAAGAACCTCAAACGTCCGATCGGCTTCCCTTTCCTCAAGGGTTTCACCTACGCAGATGATGGGAATAAGCCCAAGAAATGAAGCCGCCCTGACCTTTAGATTGACCACTTCGCTGGTCTCACCAAAAAGCGTTCGCCTTTCCGAGTGGCCGAGAATCACATGCGTACAGCCGGCCTGTTGAAGCATCCTTCCGGAAATCTCTCCAGTATAAGCGCCGCTCATTTCCCAGTGCATGTTCTGTGCGGCAAGGAAAATCTTTGATTCGTCAATGATGTTTCTCACAGCGGCGAGGTGTGTAAAGGGTGGGGCCACTAGAACCTCAACGTCCGATACGTTCCCCATCCCCGAGGCTACGGCTTGAGCAAGCGCAACGGCTTCTTCAAGACTCAGGTTCATTTTCCAGTTTCCGGCAATCATTGGTGTTCTTTCAAACATTTTCGTGAATCCTTCCTGAAATTTCTGAAAACAACCGTTATTGCAAATATTTCAATTTGGATTAATGATTATGATTAACAACCGGCCATGTAAACCGCCAGGTCAACCATCCGGCTTGAATACCCGAATTCGTTATCGTACCAGGACAGGATTTTCAGCATATCGCCGATCACCATGGTGGAAGGCCCATCCACAGTTGATGAGACAGCAGAGCCATTAAAATCAATGGAAACCAGAGGTTCGTGGGAAAAAGCAAGAATCCCTTTCAGAGAAGAATTGGATGCGGCTTCCATGGCCTGGTTAACGGCGTCAGCGGTGGTGGGCTTCGTCAACTGGACCACCAGATCAACAACCGAGACATTGGGCGTGGGAACACGAATGGCCATACCATTCAATTTACCATCCAGCTGGGGTAGAACAAGCGCAACGGCTTTTGCCGCACCGGTTGTGGTAGGGATCATGGAAAGCCCGGCGGCCCTGGCCCGCCTGAGATCCTTATGGGGAAAATCAAGCAGTCTTTGATCACCGGTATAGGCATGGGTGGTGGTCATCAACCCTTTTTCGATGCCGAAATGGTCCAGCAGGACTTTACACACGGGCGCCAGGCAGTTGGTCGTGCAAGAGGCATTGGATACGATATGGTGTGTCTTGGCATCATATTCCTGTTCGTTCACCCCCATCACCACCGTGATGTCGGGGGACTTGGCAGGCGCTGAGATAATCACTTTTTCAGCACCGGCATCCAAATGGCCGGAAGCGCTTTCCCGATCCCTGAAAAGCCCAGTACACTCAAAAACCGTTTCAACCCCCAATTCACCCCACGGCAACCTGGAAGGATCCTTTTCGGAAAAAATCTCAATCTCTTTCCCGTTGATAATCAGAGAACGCTCCGTACTGGATATATCTTCCCCAAAGGCGCCGTGAACCGAATCGTATTTTAACAAATGCGCCAGGGTCGCTGTGTCCGTCAGATCATTAATGGCAACCACTTCAATATCCGGATTGTGAAAACCAACCCTGAAAACCATTCTTCCAATGCGGCCGAAACCGTTAACAGCCACCTTTAAAGCCATTGTGCTCCTCCTTTTGTTCAATGCTTAAATAAATAGTGTTAATGACGTGTGGACAAAACAATCATCAATTCAGAAAACACGGCACATGGGCGGGGATCCCCAAAGTATTATTCCGACTTCAGGAGTTTTCCAGCCAAGGCAATGCTACGCTTTCCAGCCTGTTCCGCCCTTTCACCCAATTCGCTCAGATTCAACCGGTCACGATCCCTGGCAACGGCCATAACCATGGGCAGGTTTACCCCGGTCAAAACCTCCAGCATCTCATCCTCCAGGAAAGAAAGGCTGAGGTTAGAAGGCGTCCCGCCAAACATATCCGTCAAGATAAGAACCCCCTGACCCTGATCAAGTGACTTTATTTTATCGGATATGGCCTGCAGTATTTCATTGCTTTCAGTGGTCTGGGTAACAGCGATGGCATCGGCCGCTTCAAGTTTTCCGACAATAAGTTCCGCGGCATTCAGGAATTCCCGCCCCAGATTGCAATGAGAAATAATCAATAATCCCACCATGGTTATGTCAAGTCCTCACACTTTCAACGCCCAAAACCCATGGCCGCTGATGTAAACGGGTGGCGGCTCAATCTCTAAAATGCCCCTATCCCGCGCAAAGCGCCCAAAACGCCTCATGATAGAAAAAAAGATAGAAGGCCGTCTCACAAAAAAGGCCCGCTCCTCTTTTCAAAAACGTTCAGGCATCTCCATCCGTTTGAATAATTGTCTGGTAAATCTCTTCCCGAGAATCGACTCGCATCAGCGCTTTTCTAAAAGTGCTGCTTTTCAAAATCCTTGCAATTTTGGTCAACACCTGCAGGTGAACACCGGAAGAATTTTCAGGGGCCAGAAGGAGAAAAAAGAGGAAAGCCGGCTGGCCGTCCATTGAATCAAAATCAAGCCCCTTTTTGCTCCTGCCAAAGGACACAATCGGCTGTTTTACGGAACTGAGTTTCCCGTGCGGGATGGCGACGCCGTCGCCGATTCCCGTACTACCCAGGTGTTCCCGTTCAATCAGCACCTTTAAAAGCATCCCTTTATCGATATTCGCATCATACCTTGAAATCACATCGGCAAGCTCTCCCAAAACACTCTTCTTGTCTTTGGCCTTAAGCTCCGGAATGATGTTGTCTATGGCTAAAATCTCAGAAAGTCTCATCAAATAAACCAAAAAAATGAATCGTTCGTTAAAAGTTGATCAACCTGCGGGCTCAATCAAACCGAGGTTTCCATCGCCCTTTCTATAAATGACATTAATCTCTCTCGATTTGGCGTTTCGGAACACCAGAAAATCCTGCGGGAGCAACATGAGTTGCATAGCGGCTTCCTCAGGATCCATGGGCTTGGCGACCATTTTTTCCACCTCGATTGAAAAATCGTCCGGAGACATCTCAACAGACTCTTCAAGGGCTTCATCCAGCGCTTTTTCGCCGGCTTTTACACCTTCTCCGCGATGCCTTCTTATTTTACCAATGTGTTTCTTAACCTGGTTTTCGACCTTATCCATGACCTGATCTATGGCCGAATACATGTCGTCGGTCTCTTCAACCGCTTTGATTCGAGTCCCATTCAGGCTGAACGTCACATCAGCAATGTGCCTGAATTTCTCTACGCTTAAAACGATGTGCGCCTCCAAAGGAACATCAATATACTTTTTGATTTTTGAAATTTTCTCTTCCGCATAGTTCTTTAAACTCTCTATGGGGTCCATGTGCCTGAATGTCACTGTTACGTCCATAAAATTTCCTCCGGATGTCTAGTTGTAAAAAATAAAATCAACCTTTCCGGCAAACCTATTAAACGCCAAATGGCGCTGCCATGGCTTAATTTATTTGAATTTCTTTTCTCTTCCTGGATGGTAAAATTCCCATGGCCTCCCGGTATTTGGCCACCGTTCGACGTGCAACCTTTATGTTAAGATCCTGCATTTTCATTTCAATCCCCTTATCACTGAGGGGTTTGGTTTTGTCTTCTTTTTTTATGATCTTACGGATATGATCCTTGACACTTTCCGATGCCAGATCATCCCCGTCTATCCTGCTGATGGAACTATTGAAAAAAAACTTCAGCTCATAGAGCCCCTGAGGCGTATGGACATACTTGTTGGTGGTCACCCGACTGACGGTCGATTCATGCATTTCGATGTCTTCAGCCACATCCCTCAACACCAACGGCCTAAGATGAGCGATGCCTTTGTCAAGGAATTCCTCTTGAAACTTTACAATACTCTCGGTTACCCGGTACAAAGTTCTTTGACGCTGGTGAATGCTCTTGATCAACCATGCCGCAGATCGCATTTTTTCTTGAATGTATGCCTTGGTTTCATCCGACACCCGGCCTCTGTTCTTCAAAATCCGTCTGTAATAAGCATTAATCCTTAATTTCGGCAAGCCATCTTCATTTTGAATGATTTCGTAGCCATCGCTCTTTTTAGCCACATAAATGTCAGGGGTGACATAAATGGTGTCCTCAGCCGTATAAATTCTCCCGGGTTTAGGATCAAGTTCTTGAATGGCAGCAACCGCTGTCAGTAAATCCTGAATTGACACCCCGACCTGATCAGCGATCTGATGGTACCGTTTTTCTTCCAGGTCCTTGAGGTGATCCTCGATGATTTTTTCTACCAGGGTTCCAGTGAGATTCTGAAACGCGATCTGTATCAACAGGCATTCCCTTGTATCCCGCGCCGCCACCCCCACAGGATCAAAATTTTGGACTAATTTCAAAACCGCCTCGGCCTCGTCAATCAAGCAGCCGGTTTCGTGGGATATTTCCTCTATGGTGGCATCTAAATACCCGTCGTCATTGAGGTTGCCGATGATATACGCACCGATTTCTTTCTTTTCATCTTCCAGGTTGCTCATATTCAACTGCCAGAGCAGGTGTGAAGACAGATCGGTTTTGGTAGCCGTAAAATTCTCAAAGGAAGGCGTATCTTTTTCTTCATAGTGCCGTTCGGAAAAATTTTCGGAATAACCGCTATTATACTCCGAGAGATAGTTGCCCCAATCCACATCATCCCTCGCCCGCTCCTCCACTGTCACTTCGGGCAATGAGGGTGAATCCGGATCAGGCCCAGAATCATCACCTGAGGGATTTTCAGATTTTCTTTCCTGAGATTCCTGCAATGCCTGTTTCGATTCCTCTTTTTTCTCTCCCGCGCCGTCATCCCCTTCAAGCTCCTCCTGACTCATCTCTTCAAGGATAGGGTTTTCCTCCATTTCCTGGGAAACGGTTTCCAGGAGCTCAAGCCTTGATAACTGCAGAAGCTTGATGGCCTGTTGCAGTTGCGGGGTCATCACAAGCTGCTGGGTAAGGCCCAAAGATTGTCTAAGTTCTAACGCCATAGTAAATTCAAGAATCCCTAAAAAACAACACCTTATAGATTGAAATTTTCTCCCAGATAAACACTTCGGGCCAACTCGCTTTTGACAATATCATTTGGGGAACCCTGTTCAATGATTCGCCCCTGATTGATAATGTAGGCTTTGTCGCAAACATTCAATGTTTCGCGTACATTATGGTCCGATATGATAACGCCCAAACCCCGATTCTTTAACTGGCGTATGATCTGCTGAATATCGTTGATAGCCATGGGATCAATGCCGGCAAAGGGTTCATCCAAAAGCATAAATCTGGGTTCGGTCACCAGGGCCCTGGATATTTCCAACCGTCGTCTCTCCCCTCCTGAAAGGGACAACGCCTTCTGTTTGGCCAGGTGATCTATGCTCAACTCCCTGAGGCCCCGCTCCAGACGCTCTCTTCGTTCCTGTACCGGTACGCGCAGCATCTCAAGGATGGCAAGCAGGTTCTGCTCAACGGTCAATTTACGGAACACCGAAGGCTCCTGGGCCAAATAGCTGACACCTTTCCTGGCCCTTTGAAACATGGGGTCCTGTGTGATGTCCATGCCGTCCAGGAAAACCCGGCCCTCATTCGGTCGCGTAAGCCCCACGACCATGTAAAAAGTGGTCGTTTTCCCCGCCCCATTGGGTCCCAGGAGCCCGACAATCTCCTGTCGGTTGACCATTACATCCACACGATCAACGACCCGTTTACCCCCATAGGCCTTGACAAGGCCGTGGGCTTCCAGCTTTTCAGATGCCGCATTCACGGCCCCTTTCCCTTTTCCTGTTTTGGAAAAATGACCGCCCGGACTTTCTTGTCTTTGGCACTTTCCACGATACTCCGGTCCTCTTTCAGGAAGAGTGTAATCACATCTCCTTCAACGAAATCCTCCCCCTGTTTCACAACCGGCTTTCCCGTGAGAACCAGTTTTTCACCTTTTTGATAATAAACGGCCTTTTCCCCAGTGGCCACCCCGCCTTCGGCACGTATAATTTTCACAGCCCCGGTGGCAACAATTTTATCGATACTGGCCGAAACCTGTTCGGTCTTTTTTTGCTCTCCGGATTTTTCATAAAGGACCACCAATTTGTTGCACAATACGGTGAAATCATCCCGTATGGCTTCCACATTGCCTTCAAAGGTAATCCGCTTTTTTTTATCATCGGCTTCCAGGGTCTTGCTTTTGATCACCATGGGACCCGGGGTCTTTTTTTGCGTCTTTGAAAGAGGACTGGCCGACAGGGCCGGGCTGGAAAATATCCACATCAGAAGCAGTCCCGTCAACATAAAAACCGAACAAGTGGTTAACCGTTTCATGGGGATACCGCTGCCTCCGCTTCCCGGTCAATGGTGGTCACCACATTGGATAGAATCTTGATCCTGTTCTCCGAAAGATCGGCAAAAAGGCCTTTTCCCTTCACCGTAAAGGATGGGCCCTGTATCTCCACCGGTTCTTCATTATTCACAGTCCCTTTTTTTTCGTTAATCACCACATACTCCGTAAGGAACCGATATTCTGCTCCGTAAGTACCATCCAATTTGCCCCACAACTCAATCTTTCCATCGTCTTTAAAATAAACCCCTTTTTCGCCCCTCAGGGAAAATCCGGGCCTTTCCTCGGCTTCCACCTTCAGATAGAATTCAAAAAACTTGATAACCTTTCTATCTTCCGAAAAACGAACTTCCTTGGCATCCAGAACCCATTTTATCTTTTCATCCGGATCATCCTGGCGATAATGAATGTCTTGGAGCTTTACACCCTCGCCCGAGATGACGTCCTTTAATAAGGCAGCGGTTTTAACAAAATCCTTTCCGGCTTTTGCAAAATAGAAGAGCACCACCAGAAGCAAAACGCCAACGCCCAGAAGGGGCCAATGTCTTTTCACAAAACGTTTCATGTAACGAGCCGCAGTATATCAACCCCTGCTTTGATCTGTAAAGGCAATTCTAGGCCACCGCCCACGGCATTTCAGTACCCATTCAGAAATCTCCCTGACGGCGCCCATACCACCTCTTTTGCTTGTAATGAAATCCGCCTGTTCCCGAACTTCCCTGACGGCATCCGCAACCGTAATACACAAACCGGATTCCTGAAACATGGCCAGATCAGGCAAATCATCCCCCACGGAACCCACCTGTGACTTATCAAAACCTCTTTTCTCAATCAATTGCCTGCAAATAAGGCGTTTGTCCGATACCCCCTGGTATACCTCACGGATTCCCAGTTCCTTGGCGCGATGAGCCACCACCCGGGATTTTCGACCGGTGACGATAACAACTTCTATCCCATCTTTCATGAGCAGTTTCAACCCGAGCCCGTCTTTCACATCAAACGATTTTATCTCTTCCCCGTTTTCGTTCAATGTAATACGGCCATCCGTCAGAACCCCGTCAACATCCAGAAAAAGCAGTTTTATTGCGGCAGCCTTGTCTTCCATCTTATTCTACTCCACCCTTGGGTCGTTGATGGGTACGAAAGCCTATGACCGAACCGTACCATGCAGGCGTTTCAGCATTTTCACCAGAGGCTTTACATCAGTAAGAGGCAACGAATTGGGTCCGTCACACAGGGCGCAATCCGGATCAGGGTGGACTTCCATAAAAACGCCGTTTGCGCCTGCCGCCACAGCCGCCTTTGCAAGACACCCCACAAACTCCCGCTGTCCTCCGGAACTGTTCCCAGCACCCCCCGGCAACTGCACGCTGTGCGTGGCGTCAAACACAATTGGGAAGCCCAACCTCTCCATTATGGCCAACGACCTCATATCCACCACGAGGTTATTATAGCCAAAGGAAAATCCTCTCTCTGTAATCAGGATATTCCGGTTTCCGGCGGCGATGACTTTTTCCGTGATCGGCCCCATCTCAAAGGGGGAAATGAACTGGCCTTTTTTGATATTCACGGGAATTCCGTATTTTGCCACATGCCCGATGAAATCGGTCTGGCGGCACAAGAATGCCGGGATTTGGATCACATCCAGAACCTGTGCGGCTTTCTCCACCTCATTGATGTGGTGAACATCCGACAAAACAGGTAATCCCACCTTGTCCTTGACCTTTTGAAGGATATGCAGACCCTCTTCAAGACCCGGGCCTCGGTACGACATCAAAGAGGTCCGGTTCGCTTTATCGTAAGAGGCTTTAAAAACAACCGGTATCTGAAGTTCATCACCCATTTCCTTCAAAAAACCGGCGATTTCCAGCACGCTGGATTCACTTTCAATGACGCAGGGCCCTGCAATCAAAAAAAATGGCCCTTCTGTTTCAATGGGAAAATTGCCCGTATTATTTCTTTTTTCCACGTTCCTGATTCCAAAAAATCTGAAAAGTCTTTACTGAGGACAATGATGCGGATGGTTTTGAGGTCCCAACTGATTCCTTCAAGGACTGTGTGGTATTGTTATCGCAAGGTTCCGGGAAAGTCAAGATTCCCAAACGCGAAACAACTTTTTCTTGTCATGTGAGGCAAGAAGCTTTATTATTATAACTCATGCTTTTTCCAGTCTCCTGAGGGTGAAACCTCGCGTGACTGCTTATTTTCGGAGGAGGTCAATTACCAATGGCGAAAAAAAAGGTTTCCAAAACCATCGATGACATCAACAGGAAGATTAAAGAGGGGAAGGTTGTCGTGGTCACGGCCGATGAAATGGTCGGCATTGTCAAGAAAAATGGTGCCGAAAAGGCTGCCCAGGAAGTGGATGTGGTCACCACGGGAACCTTTTCTCCCATGTGCTCTTCCGGCGCATTTATCAATTTCGGACACACCAAACCCGGCATAAAAGCCGGCAAAACATGGTTGAACGATGTCCCCGCATATGGGGGGCTGGCCGCAGTGGACTGTTATATCGGCGCCACGGAACCCAGGGAAGATGATCCCTTAAACGGGGTTCACCCGGGACAATTCAAATACGGCGGCGGGCACGTACTCCACGATCTGGTGGCGGGCAAAAAAGTCGAACTGCGCGCCAACGCCTATGGCACCGACTGCTACCCGAAAACCCAGTTGAAGAAAAAAATCACCCTTTCAGACCTTCCCTACGCCATGATGCTCAACCCCAGAAACGCTTATCAAAACTACAATTGCGCCATTAACCTGACCCAAAAAACCATCTATACCTACATGGGGATTTTAAAGCCCAATGGGGGGAATGCCAATTACGCCACAGCCGGTGAACTCAGTCCTCTTTTTAATGACCCCTACTACCGAACCATCGGCCTGGGAACCCGGATTTTTCTGGGCGGCGCCAAAGGATATGTGATTGCACCGGGCACGCAGCATAATCCAAACGCTGAAAGGCATGAAAATGGCGTCCCTTTAACCCCTTCCGGCACCCTCATGGTAAATGGAAATATGAAAGAGATGGATCCCAGGTGGGTTGTGGGCGTCAGCATGCTGGGGTACGGCTGTTCCCTTGCTGTGGGACTGGGGATTCCCATCCCCATTCTGGATGCGGAAATGGCCCAATATACCGGCATTTCAGATGAAAATATTTACACCCAGGTTATTGATTATGGCAATGATTATCCTAAAGGGAAAGGAAAGAGCCTGGCCCAGGTCAACTACGCGGATCTCAAAAACGGTACAATTCGCGTTAACGGGCAGGATGTACCCGCAATTCCCATTTCTTCCCATAAGAGATCCTTGGAGATTGCCAATATCCTCAAGGAATGGGTGGAAAAGGGAGAGTTTCTGTTGACCCAACCCCTGGAAACATTGCCGGCGAAGAGTTGAGAGCCTTGGCCGATAGCCCTTCCAGATCGCCCGGTTGATAGGGTTGGGTCAACAGA
>Ga0307987_1000799_pt1 | contig 18302 bp, 15 predicted proteins | sample EllFjometagen181_FD_203157 | JGI IMG/M metagenome (GOLD analysis project Ga0307987, IMG submission 203157) | Marine microbial communities from Ellis Fjord, Antarctic Ocean - #181 | ecosystem: Environmental > Aquatic > Marine > Unclassified | place: Southern Ocean | collected 2014-10-08
CCGGACATGAAGTCGTCCACCAGCTCTTCGAGCAGATCGGTCTGGTCTTGCACCAGCTCGAGCCGGAAGTCCACCAGGCTCTCGAAGGCGTTCTGCTTGAGCATGCGCTGACAGAAGCCATGGATGGTGGAGATCAAGGCCTGGTCGAACTCTTCTTGGGCACGCACCAGGCGCTCGAGCTGCACCTGAAGCTGACCGCCAGCGACGGCCTGACGCACCAGCGCCTTCAAGCTGGGGTCAGCCTGGGTGCCCGCCAGGACCATGGCCAGGTCGGTGGCGCCCACACAGCTGCGATACACCCGCACAGCCAGGGCCAGACGGGAGCGGATGCGGTCTACCAGCTCTGACGTCGCAGCCTTGGTGAAGGTGACCACCAGCAGCTGACCCATACGAACGGGGGGCTCGGCCTGGGTGACCAGGCGCAGCACCAGGTTGGTGATCTGGTAGGTCTTGCCGGTGCCGGCGCTGGCCTCGAGCAGGGTGATGCCGGGCTCGAGGGGCGAGCTGACGTCGAAGGCGCGGGGGGGGGTCATGCGTCACCTCCAGTGTCGGCTGTGCGGGGGGCGATGCCGAAGTTCCTGCCCGGCTTGAGAAAGCCCGAGAACAGTGGGTACCACAGCATGAGCGACACCCGGGCGAAGGCCGGATCGTGGATGGGGTCACGCCCCGCCCACAGGCGGGCCACGTAGGGATCGTCCAGGTCGGTGCTGGACCAGCTGGAGCCGCCCCCCATGGAGCCGAAGCTCCTGCGGGCCTGGAGCAGCGCAGCGTCCATATGGCCAGCGATGTCAGCGTCCAGATCGTCTGCGCCGAGCTCGAGGTGTTCGGGACCGAACTTCCACTTGCCGCGGAAAAACGCGCGGTGGACGAACTTGTAGGAAGCTTCGGGGAACAAGGGCACGGGCTGCTCGAGGCCCTGCAGGTACAGGCGAACGAGCTGGTCCAGGAGCCGGCGGGCGTACTCGGCAGGGTCGTCGTCGTCGCCCAGGGCCAGGGTCAGGGCCGCGGTCTGGAGGTTGGGCTGGCCCGAGCCGTCCAGGCGGCCGAAGCCCAACACCGTGCGGGCGTCGGCATCGCCACTGCTGGCCACCCAGGCCAGGTGACGCACCCAGGGCTCGATGCGATACTTGCCTTGTTCGTGGATCTTGCCGCTGCCGACACAGAGCTGATCACCATGCCAGATGGGACCCGTGGCGCCCCGCAGGCGAACCGTGCAGTCGGGCATGTCGAAGCTGAGATCCACCGGCGTGACTGTGGGCGTGGCGGGATTGCTCTCGCTACCGAACCAGCCGGCCGCGAAGTCCAGGATCATGTCGGCGGCTTGGCCGGGAGCCTGCACCCAGCGGTCGCCCCCAGAGCCCAGGGGCAGGTCGCCCTGGGCGCGCAGCCGCTGGATGGGATCGGCCTGTGACATGGGAGGAATGACCGTAGGGTCCCAGCGGGCCTCGAGCCGCACCCAGCGATCCGCCACCAGGCCCCCCAGCCAGGACCAGCGGTCCAGACCATCGGGTTCCACCGGTTCGCGGTGGGGCAGAGGCTCTTCATCGCGAGGCAGGTAGAGGTTCAGGCCGCGGGCCAGCAGGGTCTTGGCGGGGTTGCGCAGGAACCAGGCGAGCTGTTCGAGGGTCAACTCGCGCACAGGCTTGTCGGAGCCCCCGGACGGCGTTGCATCGGGCGTGACGTCCGTGGGGAAGAAGGTCGGAACGACACGGTCCTGGTTCATGGACGCACGGGCGCCCACCAGCAGGCCTTGGTCGTAGGACCAGGCTCGAGCCTTGCCCCGCTGGCTGTCGAAGCACTCGAGGGAGAATGCCTGCAGCGGATGCTCGCGGGTGATGTGCTGGCGAGCCGTGCGGTCGTCGGAGGTGCCGAAGGTGGCGTCCACCACCTCGAGCAACTCGCCGATAGGCACGGCGGGAGCGCAGGGCTCGTTGCTGCGGGGATCGCGGCCCGTGTAGAACACCAGCAGGTGGTCCCGAGCAGCCAGCAGGGCTTCGAGCAACAGGTAGCGGTCTTCGTCCCGGGCGTCCCGGTCGCCGACCCGGGGGGCGCGCTGGGTGGGGTCGAAGCGCTTGCGGCTCGCGGGCCGGGGGAACGCGCCTTCGTCCATGCCCAGCAGGCAGATGACCCGGTACGGCACCGAGCGATAGGGTGCCATGGCCGCAAAGGTGACCGCGCCGGTGTGGGCGTGGGTGGCCCCCGAGGCCACCTCGAAGCGCCCAGCCAGCAGGGTGTGGAAGGCTTGGATGCTCAGGTCGCGGCCCGCAAATCCCAGCTCCGCGGCATGGCGCACCGCCTCGAGCTCTGTGCGCACCCGGGCGGTCAGCCAGCCGCCCTTGGGCGGGGTGTCGGTGAGCCGGCCCAGGGTTCCCAGACCAGCGATGGAGCCCGGGGGCTGAGAGGGCTCGCCCAGCAGCAGGGACACCCAGGCCTGCAGGTCGCGCTGTCCCGCCAGGCGCTCGAGCTCGTCGAACAGGGTTGTGCAGGCATCGAGGAATCGACCCAACAGGTGTACGATGCCGCCCTCGAGGGAATCGACAGGCACCACGCCCAGGCCCCGTTCCGGGGTGGGAGCGCCCAGCCGTGGGGGACGGTCCCACAGGCGACCGGGTTGATCGGCCATGGTGACCCCCAAGGCCAGGCGCTCGAGGCCGAAGCGCCAGGTGTTCTGGGACAGGCCGGGCTGTTGGTGGTCTTGGCGATCCGCCGGGTCGATGCCCCAGCGGATGCCGCTCTGCTGGACCCAGCGACCGATGGCTTCGATATCGGCATGCTGGATGCCAAAGCGGAGACGGAAGGGTTCGATGGCCAACAGGTCGAGCACCGTGACCGCACTGACCCGTACCTGGCCCGACGCCAGCTCGAGCACTCGCAGCAGCACATCAGCCACCGGGTTGGTGCGCCGGACCGAGCGCTCGGTCACCGCGAAGGGGATGTGGGGGGCGCCCGCGGTGCCCCAGCGCCAGCGCTCGTCGAGCATGGGCTGGCCGTCGCGCAGCAGGGGCCGATCCCGCCCCTGATCGAACACTGCGCCGATGAGGGGGACGTAGGATTCGATATCGGGCACCATGACCAGCACATCCCGGGGCTCGAGATCCGGGTGGGTCTCGAACAGGTGCAGCAGGGTGTCGCGCAGCACTTCGACCTGGCGGGTCTGGCCGTAGCAGGCATGCAGCTGCAGGGTGTCGTCGGCGGGGCCCAGGGAGCGCAGGGCGCGCTGTTCGTCGCCGAAGGCCATGGGGTCGCGCAGGTGGAGGATGTCGGACTGCAGCGCATGCAGAGCGCGGGGCGCGGGCTGGCCCAGTGCCAGCTGGGGGGCGGGATCCAAGAAGGCATCCACCGTGCTGCGGTCGGTGACCGCGTCGCCCAGGCCCTCGAGCACCAGCTGCATGTCACGGCCCACTCGGCCCATGGACTGCAGCAGCGGATGGGGGCGGACGGACGACAGCTGACCCAGGAGTTCGCCCAGGTGGTCGCGCTCGTGTTCGAGAAGCTGGCCCACCGAGCCTCGCCCCAGACCGTGCAGATCGGCCCAGTAGGCGTTGGACGGGCACAGCACGTACAGCTCGACCGGCGTGCCCTGGGACAACCAGGCCAGCTGGTGCAGGTAGCTGGGGGGCAGGGCCGCGATGCCGAACACCCGCACCGGCTGGTCGAAGGGGGTGTCGCCCGCCGGGCCGGACGCGGTGAGTGCCCGCCAGCGCTGGGCCATGTGGGCGCCGCCGCCGGGGGCCTGCAGCAGATGGTGATGGACCGCTTGCCACAGCAGGGGCAGCCAGGCCAGCTCGGAAGCCGTGGCGGGCAGGCGGGAGCCGCCCATGCTCCAGTCGACGGCAAGCTGGGGCCGGTAGACGACCAGCCGATCGATCACATCGGCCAACTGCGCCGCCAGCTCGAGGGCTCGGGGAACCACCACGCCCCCTGTGGCATCGCCAAGGTAGTCGCGCAGAGGCTGCAGCTCGGCGCGGCCGCCGGCCTGACCCAACAGATCCGGCAGCACCTCGAGCACTGCCCAAGTGAGGGCGTCGGCCCGCCAGGGGTCCTCCGGTGCCGGCTCACCAGGGGAGTGGACTTCGAGGCCCTGCAGGGCTTCGGCCAGCACCGCTTGGGGGAACGGGAACACGGTGTTGGCGCAGATGTGGCCCGGAAGCTTGGCGGCCAGTTGGTGGCGCAGCCAGCGTTCCATGCCCTTGCTGCCCACCACCACTCGCAGGGGTGCGAAGGGATCGGCGGGCATGGCACCGGGGACGCCCAGTTGGGCGGCCAGGATCTCCACCAAGACCTCGAGCTTGTTGCTGCGGAAGACGTTGAGCATGGGGTTCCCCAGAGAGCGAAGCGGCGGAATCGAGGACCGCCATGGTACCAGAGCAGGAGGGGCCGATCCGGACAACCGCTGACCAGCGTGAACTCAGCCCACGGCGGCCGCCTGCACCCGACCCAGGATGCGCGCCACCGCCAGCTCGAGGGTGGGGCTGGGAACCCGCTTCTGGGCGAAGTCGAAGCCCTTGTAGGCCATCCACACGGTGGATGGGGTGATGGTGCCACCAGGCCCCAGTTGGGCTTCGAGCAGGGCCAGCAGCTCGAGGAAGCGGGGGTCGGCCCGCGCGGTGGCGAAGCGCGACAGCACCTCGAGCACGTGCAGCAGGTCGTACCAGACCAGGGGGTACTTGGGTTTGGCGTAGTCGGTGCCAACGCCGAACAGGTAGATCTTGCGCTGGGCACGGCGTTCGAAGTGGCCCAGCAACGCCTGGACGCCCAAATCAGCGGCGGGATGATCGGAGAAGCCGGACAGAGCCGAGAGGGCACGCAGGGCCAGCAGGTTGGCGTAGGGGCAGGGATCCGCCTTGCGGCCCGGCCCGCGGAAGCCAGGGGAGGTAGAGCAAGGCCAGCCAACGGGCTGAGCCAGGCCGACCAGGTGCTGGGCCGCGCTGTGCAGCGAGGAGGCGGGGGGCACGCCCATGGAGGCCAGACAGGCCAGAAGCAGAGGAGCGTCGCAGGCCGCCCACTGTAGCTCGGGCATGCCCGAGCCCCCGAAGGCCTTGGAGATCTGAGCCAGCAGCTGGAAGGGGCCATCAGCGGCCTGCTGGGCCAGCAGGCGATCGGCGATGACGCGACCCGGAGGATCATCGACCCGCAGACCCAGATCCACCAGCAGCGCCAGGCGATGGATGGGGTGGGAGGCCTGGCGATGGTTCTTCATGGGCATCCACGGCTGCTCCAGGACCACCTCGAGCTGGGCGCGCACCAGGGGGTGGGCGAGCACCGCGAGGTGGGCCTGGCGGAGCTGGGGGTCGTCGTGGGGCCGACGCTGGACCCAGGCCATGGCCGCCCAGCGCACCCAGGGCAGGTCGGACTGTAGGTATCGGTCGAGTTGGAGCATCACGCATTCTCCGTGGGGTTCCTCTATGCAGCAGCAGGGCCAGAAATCGTCCGGTGCACGCCTGCGCCGACGAATGCACCATGCGGACCCATCCGAGACGCGCTAGCCTGGCTGCAGGGTGTCGCTCAGCACCCGCCCGCTCGGAGGTCACCATGTCCAGCACCCGCACCATCCTGCTCTCTTCCCTCGCCATCTCAACGCTGGTCGCCCTGGCCTGCGGCGCTGGAGGCAAGAACGCCCCCGACGAACAGAACAGGAAGCCTGCGGCCCAGGACACCGGCACCCCCAACGCGGCCGCCAAGGCCCAGGTCCAGGCCACCGTAGCCACCGCCCAGGCCAACGCCGACGCCCAAGCCCAGGCCCAAGCCCAAGCCCAACAGCAGGCCGCCGCCACCGAAGAATGCGAGCCACGCGAGCCCGCCGGGATCGCCGGCCCCGGCTGCGTCACCGCCACCATCGCCTGCGGCGATTCCATCCAGGGCACCACCGTGGGGGGCAGCCGTCACTTCAACGGTGACCGCTACGTACACTCCTATTGTTTCCCCACCACCGAAGACTCCCACATGGGCACCGAGCGGGTGTACGAGTTCCGCCTCGAGACGGATCAACGCGCCACGTTCGAGCTCGACAGCCCCTGCGCCGACCTGGACCTCGCCGTGCTGCGCTGGGAAAACGCCGATCGATGCCCCGGCTCTTCGGTGGCCATCAGCGAGTGCGAGGGCCAGAACCGCGGCGGCGGCGGCACCGCCAAGATCTGGAACAACCGCCCGGCTCGCTACCTGGTGATCGTCGATGGCAGCGACACCCAAGGCGCCAACTTCGAGCTGTCGGTGGCGTGCGTCGAAGGCGACAAGTAGCCGCGCATAGGAGCCTGTAGGGCATTCCGAATCTGCTCCGGCCCGCGATCCGCACACCCGGACTCGCCTTGGGCGGCGGCGATGACCTGGACGTGCTGAAAGCACGCCTTCGACCACCACCACCACCCAGAACATACCCAGGCGCACGCCTCACGGCCCTCGCGACGATCCGGAACCAGCGTCACAGATCCTTGTCTTCGCAAGGCCTGCGCCGCCTATGCCCCACACGCTCCTATCGCTGCGTGCGCACGATATCCTCGAGCGCATACCCCACCGCCTCGAGCCGCCCCAATACATCCCGGTACAGCCCGTCGTCCATGCTGGGCTCTCGGCTGTAGATCCAGAGATAGTCGCGGCTGGGGTGGGCGGCGACCAGGTAGGTGTAGTCGTCGGCCTTCTCGACCACCCAGTACGCCCCCCAGATGAAGGGCACGTACTGGATCTCCAGCTTGGCCGGCTCACCGGCGCCGGCCACCCTCAGGGTGCCGTCGCTGGTGACCTCATCGCCGCTGGGGCTGCCCTTGCGGCAGGTGGTGAGCACCTCGAAGGTCTGAGGGTCCACCGGCGTGTAGGTGCTGAACCCCGCCGTGCAGCCCTTGGTGAAGAACGTGGGGATCGCGGCGATCTCGTACCAGCGTCCCGCCAGCCGAGACAGATCGAGGTCCTCCACCACCGCCAGCGGCGGGTCTGCGGCCTGCACAGCAGCCAGCAGCAACAGCGAGGCCGCGATCATGGCTCGATCACCGGGGCGGGCGGCAGGTTGGCGGCTTGCTGCTCAGCGCTGAGCACCTCGTTCATGGCGCCGGTGCGGTAGCCCCGCAGATCCAACGATACATACTTGTAGCCGGCCTGTGTCACGGCCTGAACCACCTGCTCTCGCAGGCCTGGGGCAGCCAAGCGAGCGATGTCCGGCGGGTCCACCTCGAGGCGGGCCACGTCGCCGTGATCACGCACCCGCAGGCGCCCTACACCCAGGGAGTGCAGGGCCTGCTCGGCAGCGTCTATGCGTGCAAGGGTCTCGGGGGCCACCGGCGTGCCGTAGGGAACCCGCGAGGACAGACAGGCCAAGGCGGGCTTGTCCCAGTTGTCCAGGCCCAGGTGCTTGGCGATGGCGCGCACCATGGGCTTGTCGATGCCCAGTTCCATCAGCGGGCCGCGCACCCCGGCCTCGAGCGACGCCTTGCGGCCCGGTCGGTAGTCGTCCAGGTCGTCGGCGTTGCTGCCCTCGAGCACGTGGGCCAGGCCGGCGGCATCGGCGGCTTCGCGCACCGTGGCGAACAGGTTGCGCTTGCAATGGAAACAACGATCCGGGTTGTTGCTCACAAACGCCGGGTCGTCGAACTCACAGGTGTCCACCACGGTGATCCGAGCGCCCATGGCCTTGGCCAGGGTCAGGGCCTGGCTCTCTTCGCCCCCTGGCACCGAGGCAGAGCGCCCCACCACCGCGAGGGCCTTGTCCCCGAGCACCCGGACCGCCACCGCCAGCAGCAGGGTGGAGTCGACGCCGCCAGAGAAGGCCACGGCGACGGAGCCGAGCTCCCTGAGGTGATCCTCGAGGGCGGTGAGCTTGGCGGTCACGTCGGCAGCGGGAATGGCGTCTGGGTTGGTCATGACGGGCTCCGTAGGACCCACAGAGCTAGCGCACGCGAGAGGGCGAAGCAATGGGCGAGGCGCCTTCGGGTGTCGGGTGCCACGGGCACGGCCCGCTGGGCCAAGGGGGGTTAGACGCAGGATCATGCACACGGGGCCCACAGGTGGCTCCAGGAGGATGGGATGCTCTTTCTGGCCATCAACAAGATCCGCAAGGACCTCGAGCCCAAGCAGGTGGCAACGGCCCTGCCCGCACAGCGAGCCTGGCTGCAGGAGCAGGTCGAGGCCGGCAACATCCAGCAGGCCGGACGCTGGGGCGCCGCGGGCGAGGTCTTCCTGTTCGAGGCCTACGACCAGGACAGCGCCGAGGCCCTGATGGCCGAAGCCCCCTTCGCGCTGCAGGGTGTAGTGGTTCTAGAAGTGCATCCCTGGCACATCCAGGTCTGATCCGCCCCTCGCGACACCTGACGTCGAGCCCGGGTGAACGCTCGATTCCCATGCTACCCTGCAGCCGATCCTGCCCCGTCGGAGCGCGCCATGACCTTCCCCATCCGTGCCCTGCTGCCCCTGGTGATCGTCACCACCGCCGCGCTGCCCAATATCGCCCACGCGGCCTGCGGTGACGGCGTCATCGACAGCAGCGAAGAGTGCGACGACCTCAACAGCACCAACGGTGATGGCTGTGACTCCAGCTGCCTCATCGAGGACGGCTACGAGTGCGTGGATGCCAGCTTCGCCCTGGACTTCTCCGAGGTACTAACCACCTCCGACCCCACCCACTCGTCCCCGGCGTGGACCCTGAGCTCAGACGGTCAGACCCTCACCCAGTCCCTGAACGCCCTGCCTGCGGTCTACGTCTCCACGCTGCCCGCCGTGGGCGTGTCGATGACCTTCGAGCTCACCGTCAACACCACCAGCGACGACGACTTCATCGGCTGGGCCATCGGCTACGACGCTGGCGAAAACACCTCCGCCAGCGCCGACTGGCTGCTGTTCGATTGGAAGCAGACGGACCAAAACTGGGAGGGCAATGACGGCTGGGCGGGTCTGCGCATGTACCGGGTCACCGGCGCCATCGAAGACAGCTACGAGATGTGGGGCCACACCGACAGCGTCAGCGAGATCGCCCAAGCCATCAGCCTGGGGTCCACCGGCTGGGCCGACAACACCACCTACACCGTGCAGGTGGACTACAGCACCACCCAGGTGGACGTCTATGTGGACGGCTCCCTGGAGTTCAGCGAGCTGGGCAGCTGGCCCACGGGCAACTTCGGCTTCTACAGCCTCTCCCAGCCCTCCACCGAGTACACCCTGACCGCCCCGGTAGACCAGAGCGTGTGCGCCGAAGCGGACAGCGACGGCGACGGCATCACCGATCTGGTCGAAGACGCCATCGGCACCGACCGTGACGACCCTGACAGCGACGGCGACGGCGTGGGTGACCTGGACGAAGTGGTGGACATCGACGACCCCACCGACACCGACGGTGACGGCACCATCGACGCCATCGACTCCGACGACGACGGCGACGGCATCGACTCCGTGGACGAAGACCTCGACGGCGACGGGGACCCCACCACCGACGACAGCGACGGCGACGGCACCCCGGACTACCTGGACGACGACGACGACGACGACGGTGTGCCCACCACCGACGAGGACTACGACGGCGACGGCGACCCCGCCGACAACGACGCTGACGGTGACGGCGACCCCGACTACCTCGACACCGACAGCGACAACGACGGCAGCGGTGACGCCGCCGACTGCGAGCCCATCGACGCCAGCATCAACCCCAGCGCCATCGAGTACTGCGACGGGGTGGACAACGACTGCGACGGCAGCGTGGACGAAGACGACGCCATCGATGCCAGCACCTGGTACGCCGACAGCGACACGGATGGCTACGGCGACCCCGGCACCACCACCATCAGCTGCACCGCGGACAGCGGTTGGGTGGCCGACGCCACCGACTGCGATGACAGCGACCCGGCGGTCTACCCAGGCGCGGACGAGTACTGCAACGGCATCGACGACGACTGCGACGGCGCCATCGACGAGGGCAGCCCCGTGGACGTCAGCACATGGTACGCCGACACCGACGGCGACGGCTTCGGCGACGCGGGCAGCAGCCAACAGGCCTGCACCCAGCCCAGCGGCTACGAGGCCAACGCCCTGGACTGCGACGACGCCGACGGAGCTGTGTTCCCCGGCGCTGATGAGTACTGCGACGCCGTGGACAACGACTGCGACGGTAGGGTGGACGAAGGGGCCGTGGACGCCACTACCTGGTACGCCGACGACGACGGCGACACGTACGGCGACGCCACCGACAGCGTCGTGGACTGCACCCAGCCCTCGAGCACCGTGGCCGACGACACCGACTGCGATGACGGCGACAGCTCGGTCAACCCGAGCGCCGACGAGTACTGCAACGGCATCGACGACGACTGTGACGGCGTGGTGGACGAAGGGGCCGTGGACGCCATCACCTGGTACGCCGATATGGACGGCGACGGCTACGGCGACCCCACCACCGGCGTCACCAGCTGCGACTCTCCCAGCGGCTACGTGGACGTCGACCTCGACTGCGACGACACCGACCCTGACGTCTACCCCAACGCGCCCGAGGTCTGGTACGACGGCATCGACCAAAACTGCGATGGCAGATCCGACTTCGACCAGGACGGCGACGGCTACGACCACGCCGACTACGGCGGCACCGACTGCGACGACACCGACGAAACCATCAACCCCGGTGTCGCCGAGATCTGGTACGACGGCGTGGACCAGGACTGCGACGGGCTGTCCGACTACGACCGCGACGGCGACGGCTACGACTCCGAGAGCTACGGCGGAGACGACTGCGACGACGCCGACGCCGATGTCTACCCCGGCGCGCCGGACGAACCCTACGACGGCGTGATCACCGACTGTGACAACAGCAGCGACTACGACGCCGACGGTGACGGCCACGACGCCGTTGACTACGGCGGCGACGACTGCGATGACGCCGCGTCCGACGTCAACCCCGAGCAGGACGAGGTCTGGTACGACGGCGTGGACCAGGACTGCGACGGCAACGACAACGACCAAGACCAGGACGGCTTCGGCGTGGACGAAGACTGCGACGACACCGACGCCGATGTCTACCCCGGCGCCGAGGGCTGGAGCGACGACTGCGAGCCCATCAGCGGCGACACCGCCGACACCGACGCCCTCCCCGGCGACACCGACGACACCGACGGCCAGAAGTTCCAAGGCGGTGGTGGCTGTGGCTGCAGCGCGACCCCCGCCGCGCCCTCCGCAGCTCTGTTCCTGCTTGCCTTCATCGGCCTCGCCAGACGCCGCCAAGATGGCGAATGACCAATGTAGGGGAGCACTTCACGTGACCCGCTACGGCTCCCGCCCCCCCCGCATCACCGCCCTCACCTCCCTCGCCCTCATCGCCGCCTGCACCCCCCTCCCCACCACCTCGGTCCGGGCCCTGCCCCAGCCCGCGGATGGCACCGTCTTCACCGCCATCCGGGTCTTCGACGGCGACCGGGTCCTGGGCCCCCGGGACGTCCTGGTGGTCGGCCCCAGCATCACTGAGATCGGCCCCGCCAACACCCTGACCCCCAGCGCCGACACCCGGGTGGTCCAGTGCGAAGACTGCACCCTGATGCCCGGCCTCATCGACCTGCACGTCCACCTCGAGGTCGACGGTGCCGCGCCCTGGCACAGCCACCTGCCCCAGCCCCTGGACAACGGCCGCGCCTACCTGTTCGCCGGCGTCACCACCGTGCTGTCAGCCAAGGGCGGGCCTGGGCAGCAGTCCCTCGAGCGGGCCCGGGCCAAGGGCGTGCCCACCGTGCCCCATGTCTACTCATCGGGCCCCAGCCTGACCGGCGACGGCAGCCACCCCATCCCCCTGCTGCGGGACACCGTGCCCTGGCCCGCCAAGGGCCTGGCGGTGCGGATGCAACCGGCGGCCAGCAGCGCCGAAGAGGCCCGGGCCGAAGTACGCCGGGTGGCCCAGACCGAGGCACCCCCGTTCTTCAAGATCTACTTCGACAGCTTCCCCCAGGGCAGCCCCCACATGGAGCCCTGGGTCATGCAGGCCGCGGCCCAGGAGGCCATCGCCCAGGGCATGCGCCCCGTGGTGCACGCCGGCACTGCCCAGGACGCCGTAGACGCCGCCGAGGCGGGCGCGGCGCTACTAATGCACGCCCCCTTCGGCAGCCTGCTCACCCCCCGCCAGGTCGAGCGCATCGCCGCGACAGACGTGGCCTTCTTGCCCACCCTGCGGGCCTTCGCCTGGCCCATCGAGCAGACGCGGGGCGAGATCAGCGACTTCGAGCGCGACACCGTGGCCCCCGCCATCCTCGAGGCCTTTACGCAGATGCCCGACGGCTACGCCGAGCGGGACGGCATGGGCCAGTGGATGCAGAGCTTCGGTGCCGTCACCGACACCCTATGGGCAAACACAGAGCTGCTCATCGACGCCGGCGTGCCCATGCTGGTGGGCACGGACTCCGGCGTCAGCGGCGTGTTCCCCGGGTCTGGGTTGCACGCCGAGCTGGCAGCGCTGGTGTACATGGGCGTCTCGCCCATCGAGGTGCTGCAGGCCAGCACGGCTCGGAGCGCAGCGTTCCTGGACCCTACCGGTAGCTTCGGCCGCGTAGCGCCGGGGCAGCGGGCGGATCTGCTGCTGGTGCAGGGGGACCCGAGCGTAGACATCGAAGCGGTGGACGCGATCCGTGGTGTGTGGATCGACGGGGTGGAGCTCGAGCGCATCGGACTTGATGAGCAGGTCGTCCAGCGGTAGGCGTCGTGCGGGTCGCCCGTGACGTGCCGTCTCGATCCCTAGTTCATCTGTCCTTCTTGGGAGGCCCCACCGCCAACCCCCTCAGGAACTTCCGCAGCAGCTGATCGCCGCACTCTCGGTAGTTCTTGTGGCCGGGGTTCCGGAACAGCGCGTTGAGCTCGGGTGCGCGCATGAGGAGCCCGTTAGCGGCCAGGATTCGCAGGATGTCACTGTCTTTGAGGGTGAGCGCGATCCTGCACTTCTTGAGGACATCGTTGTTGGTGAGCGCATTTCCAGCGCGGGGATACGCTGGCCGTGAGGGATCTGGGGGACCTCTTCTGGCCATGATCAGCCCGTCGAGCACTCGCTCCAGCTCGGCCGGAGAGCACTCCACTGCGTCCGCGTGGTCTTCCGGCAACAACAGGCAAGTGACATACCAGGGGGTGACCTGCCCGCCTACCTGGTTCATCATCTCGGCCACCTGCTCGTCGCGCAGATTCAGCGCGTAGCGCAATCGTCGCAGGACATCGTTGGCTTGCATCATAGGGCCCCCCTATCCCGAGGGTCACGCCTGCGGAGGCCGGGAGGCAGTGCCTGGGCCTCTACTCCTGAAGACAATCCCAGCTGCCCCTCCAGGTCTCGGCACGGGCGTTCATGCGCTTCATGCCGTTCCTGGGGTCGTCGGGGCTGGGGTTGTCGATGAACTCCGAGGATCGTGACGACCCCAGCATCACGTAGCCCTCGGTGGTCCCATCCCCGCAGTCCACCTTTCCGCTCTGCATGGTGGTGCCCGACCCGTAGGGCTCGGTCCAAGACGGGCAGGTGTTCACCAGTTGGTTCCACCAGCCGTCGCCCACCTCCCGCAGCACGGCGAGACAGGGGGGCTCGGAGCAGTCCACGCCGATGAGGTCCACCCCGGGCTGACACTCGTCCACGGCCTTGCGCACCTGGTCTCCGAACCCCGCGGGCCCCAACACGTCGGGGACGTCGTCGGGCCACGCAGGCGCCACGCCGTAGGCCTCGAGTTCGAGGGTGTCCATGATGTGGCCCGCCGCGGCCAGCTCGGTGTTCAAGCGTTGGTTCTCACGCTCCAGATCATCGAAGCGTGCAGCCTCGGGACAGGCCGCGCGCACCGTGCGCACAGCAGAACCACGAGCCTGGCCGCGAGGAAGGGCTCGCTCGGCATCCGGGGTCACGTCGCCATCGGGGCCAACCAAGCGCCCAAGCCCGAAGCCTGTCCCAAGGCCCAGCACCAAGCCGCACACGAGCACAACAAACCGGGGTATGCCAGCCTTCATGGCCGCAGGGTACCATGCCTCGAAGCATCAACCCAGCTCGACTCGATATGCTGAGCCCCATGAAGCTCACCCTCGTCAACGGCGACCTGTTGGACCAGCCGGTCGAGGTGATCGTCAACGCCTGGAACCGCAACATCATCCCCTGGTGGCTGCTGCTTCCCAAGGCGTCTCCGGTGCCATCAAGCGCCGCGGGGGCACCGCACCGTTCCGCGAACTGGCCAGGCACGGGCCCATCCCCCTGGGCGGCGCGGTGCTCACCAGCGCTGGCACCCTGCCCTACCGAGGCATCATCCACGTGGCCGGTATCAGCATGTGGTGGCGTTCCTCCGAGCGCTCCATCCGCGACGCCGTCAGCAACGCCATGGCTCTGGCCACAGAGCACGGCTTCGGATCCATCGCCATGCCCCTCATCGGCGCCGGCACGGGGGGCGGGGGCGATGACCGGGTGCAGGCCATCATCGAGGACCAGATCAGCGCAATCGACTTCGACGGACAGGTCATGGTGGTTCGTTTCGCCCAACCCCAAGGCTGAAAATGCAACAAGGGGTCAGTCGAACCGGATAAGCCCGCGACAAGGTCCTCCCGAACCGGACAACACTGGGGTCGAAGATGCTTTGGGAGGGGCATTCCGACGCACAACGCCCTCTTCCAACGGGCAAGACCATGGGATTTGGCGTTGGTGTCCGGTTGAACCCAAGCCTGTCGTTCAGTTGTCCGGTTCAACCCTGCCCTGGTCGCGCGGTGGCCGCAGGGGCGCGGTGGCCGCAGGCCTCCCACGCCATCAGGGCAGCAACCCATACAGGTCTTCGATGCCCTCGGATCGCCCGATGTAGCTGCCGCGGCTCCACCCCAGGTCCCACACCACCTGGCCATCCGGGGTGATCTCACGCAGGCGCTGGGCGGTGCCGGTGTTGTGCATGGTGTTGCCGTTGGGCAGGCGCCAGGCCTCGCCCATCTCGTAGCCGTAGATGCCTTCGCCCGCGCCGAAGGTCCAGATCTGCTCGAGCACAGCGCTATCATCGTCCAGGCTGTACTCACGCACCAGGCTCTCGTCGCCAGGCTCGCCGTTGAGGGTGCTGACCAGCAGTGTGCCGGCGTCGGTGAACACGGTGCCGTGCTGCCAGAAGAAGGCGCTGTCTTCGGGTTCGAAGGCGTAGCTGCCGGGCAGGTGGCCGAACCAGCGCAGGTTCTCGCCGCTGTCGCCGTCCACCTCCACCACGGTGTCGGTGCTGAAGAACGAGATGAGGTAGCTGCCCCGCTGCTCGCTCCAGTTCAGGGTGTTGGCCGAGCAGGGCTGCATGCTGCCCACCTGCTGGTGGAAGCCGTAGCAGGACCACAGGGTGGTCTGGTCGCCTTCGGGAGAGAGCAGCTCGATGGTCTCGGTCATGCCGGCGGCCGCCCCCCAGGCGATGCTGCCGTCGGGCAATTCCGTGAAGGGATGGTGCAACCCCGGGGTGTCGAAGCGCTCGATCTCACGGCCCTCGAGGTCCACCCGCAGCACCTGGGACGCCTCGCCCGCGTCGAAGATGGCCCAGAAGCTGTCCAGATCCACCAGCAGGCTGGCGCCATCCACGGCCACCCTGGGGGCCAGGGTGATCCGGAAGCTCTCGGTGGGCAGGGCCCACACGGTGCGGCCCGCACGGTCCAGGATGACGGTCCAGGTGTCATCGGGTCGGGCAGCGTCGTCGCGGCTGTCGATGCTGGTGAGGATGAAGGCCCAGCTGGGGTCCCAGGCACCGTCCACCGCGCTGATCAGCCCGCCGTGGGGCAGGCCATCGGGCAGGGGCTCGGTCTCGGCCTGGACGCTGTGAGAGGTCCACGGGCCCTGGGCGCAGTCCAGCTCGAGCTGGATCTCCACCTCTCGAGCGTAGGGGATGCCCACGAGGATCTGCTCGTGGGCGCCCGCCTCCCGGGACACATCGGGGCTGGTGGCCCAGTCTTCGTCGTCGAAGCGGTAGGCCACCTGAGCCTCGCAGGCCTCGTGCAGGTCCCAGTCGACCACGAGCATGGACCCGATGGTGGGGTGCACGGTGACGATGACAGCGCTGGCAGGCTCCCAGTCCGGCGGGTTGCCGGTCTCGGGCACCGGGCCGGTGTCGTCGCCATGACAGCGAGCGCCCATCAGAGGGATGAGGAACAGGGTCAGGGCGAGGCGGCGTGGGGTCATGGCGGCTCCGGGTCGGAGCCTAGCCTGGATCGGTGGGCGCTGGCGACCAGGCAGCGCGATAGTGAGGCCCCATGCCCTCATTCCACGCCTCCACCCTGCTCGCCGTGCTCTGCCTCACGGCCTGCCATCACGTGGCCCCGCCCGTGGAGCCCGCCGAACTCACCACTCCCGACGGAGCCCAACACATCCTCACCATCCTGGCGGTGGGGGATCTCGAGGCTTCACTGGCATTCTACTCCCAGGCCTTCGGCTGGCCGCTGCGGGTGGACGCGCCGGTGTTCAAAGAACTCGAGCTCCCCGACGGGCGGGGGCTAGGGCTGTACGCTCGCCCCGCCTTCGCCCACAACACCGGGGGCCACGAGCCCACACCGCTGCCCCCGGGGGCCATTTCTGGCACGGAGCTGTACTTCCACGTGCCCGACCTGGGCCAGGCCGTGGCCGATCTCGAGGCCGCAGGCGCTCGCCTGCTCTCGGCCCGGGCACTGCGACCCTGGGGCGACGAAGCCGCCTACTACGCCGATCCCGACGGCAACGTGCTGGTGGTGGCCACCACCGCAGCCGAGTGATCACCCCCGCATGGCGCTGAGACAAGCGGGCCGCGCCACACAGCGGGCCACGTAGGCGCGCAGAGGCTCGAAGCCCTCGAGAAGGTCGGTCCAGTCGGCCCAGAACAGCGTGTGGGCCAAGACCACGTCAGACACGGTGAAGCGCTCGCCCAGTAGGAAGGGGCCATCGCCCAGATCCTCCTGAATCACGGCGGCTGCAGCGTGGAAGTCCCGCTGGGCGTTGTCCACTTCCCCAGGGATGCGACGAGCCTCGGGGTACATGACCCTGTGCAGGCGCTGCCTCCAAAGGGGGGCGTCCAATTCGGCCACGGTGAAGAACAGGTGCTGGTCGTGCACGGCTCGATCAGGGCTGCCCGGGGTGGGGATCAGCCCGCGATCCGCGAAACGATCGGCCAGGTAGGTGCAGATGGCCACAGACTCGCGGATGCGCAGATCCCCATCTTCGAGCACCGGCACCCGGCCGTAGGGGTTGATGGCCAGAAACGCGGGCTGCTGGTGCTCGCCGGTGGCGAGATCCACCGAGACGTACTCGAAGGGCTGCTCGAGCTCACGCAGAAGCCACAGGCAGCGGGCTGCACGGGTGGGGCCGAATCCGTAGAGCTTCATGGGGATGTCCTCGAGCCGAAGGGTGACGGGCGCTGTTGCGGATGGTAAAAACCCACCCTTACGTTGGTCTATCGCTGATATAACCCGTGCCCCGATGCCCCAGAACACCCCACCGACCACCCGCCGTATCCCCGGCCGCACCCGCCTCGGACGGCTGCGCTTGCTGGACCGCTACTTGGCCCTGCGGGAGCAGCCCCTGCTGACCCGCCGAGACGGCCCCTGGGCCACGGCGGCCTGCGCGGACATCGGCATGGGGGAGCAGGCCCACACCACCGCGGAGTGGGCGGCCTGGCTGCGGGGCCGCTGGCCCGGGCTCGAGGTGCTAGGCATCGACAGCGAGCACTGGCGGGTGGACAACGCCCGACGGGAGCACACCGGGCCCGGCCTGCGCTACGCCTGCGCCAGCTTCGCCCCCAGCCCGCCGGAGCCCCTACGCCTGGTGCGCGCCCTGAACCTGCTGCGGGGCTACCCCGACAGCGAGCTACCCACCGCCTGGGGAGCCATGGCCCGGGACCTGCTACCCGGAGGCCTGCTGGTGGAAGGCAGCACCGACCAACCCGGCGCAGCGCTGGGCGCCCACCTACTGCGCCGGACCGACCGGGGGCTCGAGCACGAAGCCCTGCTGTTCGCCACGGATCTGACCCGGGGCTTCGCTCCCGCCATGTTCCGGGGCGTCTTGCCCCACCGGGTACGGGCCCGCGGTGGCCACAGCACCACGGCCCGCGCCTTCCTGAACCGCTGGACCACCGCCTGGGAACCCACCCGCAGCAGCGGCGATCCGGCCGCGATGTTCCGCAGCTCGGTCCGTGCCCTGGCAGACGCCGGTGAGCCCGTGGAAGCCGACGAAGCGTTGCTGGAACAGGGCCTGATGCTGTGGCGGGCGCCCACGCTGGCGAGGCTTTTTTCACTCGCCCTTCCAGCTGGATCACCATAGGGGCCGGGACCTCGCCCTCGAGCCTGAGGGCAGACTGCCCAGGAGCCCCTGTGTCTGACATCACCATCGCGGCCGGCAAGGTCGCCTTCTTCCACTACACGCTCACCGACGAAGG
>Ga0307987_1000803_pt1 | contig 18233 bp, 16 predicted proteins | sample EllFjometagen181_FD_203157 | JGI IMG/M metagenome (GOLD analysis project Ga0307987, IMG submission 203157) | Marine microbial communities from Ellis Fjord, Antarctic Ocean - #181 | ecosystem: Environmental > Aquatic > Marine > Unclassified | place: Southern Ocean | collected 2014-10-08
TCTGGAATATCATGCATCTAGGATTTTCCTTAATTATGCAACTGGGTAGTTAACATTTATACTAGAAAAAAATCAAGCAAAAAGTTAATAAAAACATGATAAATAATAATGATATTGTACTTTTCCAAGGTGACTCAATTACTGACTGCGGAAGAAATAAGGAAATTACTGAACCTAACAACTTTGATGCTCTAGGCAACGGATATCCAAGAACCATATCCTATGACATCCTAACAAGATATGCAGACCTGAACCTCAAATGCTATAACAAAGGAATCAGTGGAAACAAAATCACAGATGTAACCGCTCGTTGGAATCGTGATGCAATAAACCTTAACCCTAATATCATAAGCATACTAATTGGCGTAAACGACACATGGCATGGCAAGAAACATAACGATGGCGTATCCGTGGAACGCTATGCTCAATACTATAAAATGTTACTGGATTTCACAATGCAGGAACTGCCTGACGTAAAATTAATACTCTGCGAACCTTTTGTACTATTGTCAGACTTAGAAAACTGGGCGGTTTCAGAAGACTGGGTAACAGAAATAGAAGCTCGTAGCCAAATTGTTCAGGATTTATGCAACGAATTTGATGCCGTTTTTGTTCCATTCCAAAAAGTACTAGATGAAGCACTGGAAAAAGCGACCGCAGACTACTGGCTTGCTGATGGTGTACACCCAACACAAACAGGACACAAACTAATGGCTAACGCATGGAGCAAATACACAGGAATTTAAACTAATGAGAGATGTAAGGTGCGAGATGAACAAAACAGTTGCCACCTGACTACCACATCTGCCCCATCCGTCTGATCAGCCCGATAGGGATGATATTGAAAGTTGTTGTTTTTGAAATGATGGCTTACCAAATAAAATAACAAAACAAACAAAAACAGAAAAAATAAACCACGGAAACCGTGACAAAGACAATTTCATAAAGCTTTAAACAGCAAAATGTAGTATTAAGACAAAGTTCCGCCGGAGGCGTTTAACCTTGGGAAACCATCATAGTTTTTATGTAATAAAAATCAAAAACTGGGTTTCAAGATTAGTCCATATTTTGCTTTGCAAACAGTAACATAGTACAAGTGTACATGTTATTCTGTTTAAAAAGTGAAAGATGGGCTGATATTGAAAGTTGTTGTTTTTGAAATGATGGCCTACCAAATAAAATAAAAAAACAAACAAGAACACAATGCTTGAAAAAATAATAAACAACATAGAAGAGTATATTAAATACAGCAAAGACAATGGCGCATCCAGAGTCGAACTATCTCAAGAAGTCTTGCAACAAATTCCAATCTTGCCATTTGACCTCTCAGATAAACCTAAACAAAACGCAACACCACAAAAACAAACTACTCAGCAACCACCAATTGCTCCGCAACAACCAACATATCAACCGGCAAAAGAACATCTTGAGCAAAATACCACCAAAAATACACAACCTGAACAAATCAACATTTCTCAATACTCATCTCCTGAAGAAGGACTGAAAAAAATTGCAGAGATGCTTGCAGATTGCACAGGTTGTTCTCTTGGCAAAAGCAAAACAAACTTTGTCCTTGGCGAAGGTTCACTAACCCCAGAAATAATGTTTATCGGCGAAGCCCCAGGAGCAGACGAAGATAAAGAAGGTCGTCCTTTTATCGGTGCAGCAGGACAGCTTCTAACCAAAATGCTTGAAAAACTTGGACTTCCAAAAGAAAAAATTTATCTTGCAAACATACTAAAATGCAGACCTCCAAACAACCGAAAACCGACTGAAGAGGAAATAACTGCCTGCATCCAATATCTAGAGGCTCAAATTGAACTGCTAAAACCTAAAGTTATCGTTACTCTTGGAGGTACAGCTGTAAACAGCCTTTTTAATGAAAGCTTTAAAATTACAAAACAGAGAGGTATCTGGATGGAATACAAAGGAATTCCAGTCATGCCTACATATCACCCAGCATATCTTTTGAGAGCACAAAAAAAACGTTGGGAAACCTGGTATGATATGATTGAAGTATTTAAAAAAATTAACAAACCCCTTCCAGAAGGAATAAAGTAAGAAACTGTAAATGGTAAAAAGTGAACGGTAAACTTTGGAAGCCTTCCACAGCATTTAGGTAACGCACGCTTCCGGCTTGTAATTGCTCGGGAGAGGTATATCCTACCATTCCCAAACTTACACCATTTGATACAAAGTACTCCTGCCCTGTTTAGGGGAGGTGGCACGCGAAGCGTGACGGAGGGGTAATTCTACTGGTAACGCAAGCTTCTAGCTTGCAATTGAATTATGAACGCTAACAGACCAATGTTCGAAACTTTGAGTCTTAAGTCACTTTGTCAATTGAATCATGCGTCTTGCGTCATGAGTCATGCGTCACTTTATCAATTAAAAACTAAGGAAACAAAATGAACATAAACTTTACGCCCGAAGATTGGGCTAGAATAGAAAAAACACATATGGACTTCTGGAGTGGAAAACTGGACCGACCTCTACTCTTTCTAAATAAGAAAAGGGAAACGCCATGGCCTGAACTACCATACGCCCCCAACTTCTGGCCTGAACTGCCAAATAAAATGAGTGCCGAGGAAGTTATTTCCAGATACGAATCACACTTGGAAGCCAAAGAAGGATGGATTGGTGACAACTTTCCAAAACAGTGGGTAAATTTTGGCCCGGGAATTCTTGCTGGATATCTAGGAGCAAAAGTTGGTGTTGCCAAAGATACTGTATGGTTTGACCCAGCAGATGAAAAGAAAATCTCCGAAATTTTTCCAAAACTTGACAAAGACAACTTCTGGTACAAAAGAGTACTTGAACTAACCAAGGTTGCAGCCGAAAGATGGAAAGGAAAAGCAGCTATAGGCTGTACAGATATCGGAGGAAATTTGGATGTCGTAGCAAGTCTGCGTGGCACACAAAACCTTCTGTTCGATTGTATGGACGAACCAGAAGAAGTTCAACGCGCCTGCAAAGATGTAACAAAAATCTGGATTGATGTATTCAATGAACTGGCAGAAATAATTGATACCAATGGATGTGGACACACACCTTGGGCTCCAATATGGACAAAACCAGGTGTTACCACATATATGCTGCAATGTGACTTTTCTTATATGATTTCACCTGCCATGTTTGAAGAATTTGTCCTGCCAGACATGTATTCATGCTGTGATGCAATTGACATTCCTTTCTATCATCTTGATGGAAAAGGTGAACTACCTCACCTTGATATGCTCATCGACATACCTAAACTTGCTGGCATCCAATGGATACCAGGCGATGGAGTACCTCCTTCACACGAATGGATGGATGTCCTTACAAAAATAAAAAATGGCGGCAAAAAATGTCAGATATTCACAACTCCTGAGGGTGCAAAAAAAGTTGTTAAAGAACTTGGCGGTAAAAACTTTATCCTTCAGGTATCTGGACATTTCACACCTCAGGAAGCAATCGACTTCCAGGAAATGCTACGCAAAGAAGACTGCGGAAAATAATACTCGTGACACGTAACACGAATCTTCGCATTTCTTTAACATCCGTCCCATAGGTCTTTTTTGTCTTTTATTCGCAATTGAATCTGTCCTTAGTCCAGAGTCACTTGGTCATTGAGTCACTGCGTCACTCTTTCTCTGCGTCCTCCGTGCCTTTGTGCGAAAAATTCTTCTCTTTTTTTCTTTTAATAATCTGCGTTAGTCTGCAAAATCTGCGGATAAAACCTCTTTATTAGTTGATTTAAAATGCAAATCCATTTGTGGAAATGGTATTGTAATTTTATTTGAAGCAAAATTCTGATTTATAATTTTACGAATTTCAGCTTTGACCTTGTTGATTCTAAAAATATTTGAACTGAAGAATAAAACTTGAAAATCTAATGATGAATTTCCGAAATCCACTAATCTTGCTTCAATTGATTCTTTGTCCTCAATATCAGGATGTGCAAGAGCACTCTCTTCCAAGATTTTTATAACTAAATCAACATCACTACCATAAGCAACTCCAACATCAATTCTAAAACGAGTCTTTTTTGACTGATGACTCCAATTTATTACCTTATTAGTTGTAATTAAAGAGTTAGGTATTATAATAGAAATATCATCTCTATTAAGCCCCCTTGAAGTTCTTAATCCAATATCCTGCATTTTTACAACATCACCATCTATTTCCAATACATCATCTATTTTTATTGACCTTTCAGAGAGTAATATTATTCCAGATATAATATCGTTAAATGTCTGCTGTAATCCTAAGCCTACTCCAACAAGCAAAGCTGCTGAACCGGCAAGTAATACAGTAAATTGAACCCCGATGACCTCTAACATAAATCCAATAGCAAAAACCCATATTACATATTTAATGATTTGGAATAATGCATATGTATTCCCATTATCAATTTTTTTAAATCTATATTTACGAAATATTGCTTTTTTAATGGTCCATAATATGACTTTAGTAAGCAGAAGAATTAATAAAAGAGTTACTAATGTATAAACCTTTATATTATATTCTCCTATACTAACAAGCTCATATTCCAACAAACTACTTAATTTTTCCATCTTCTCTCTTTATAAATGATTACGAACGTTTGCATTGAGAGGCGCCGGTACGCCGTCACTCTCAAATTATTCAAGCCTACAATAACAATTCAACGCAAAGATATTGCATTTAAAGGCGAAGCATGGAGCACCCCCGTACGGGCAGATTCAACATCTGCCCTCAACGATCAACGACTCACGCACTTCTTTAACATCATCCCACCGTGTCCTGCGAAGCCTTTAGGCGAAGCATGGATGTCGCATATATCCCATCCTACCAACGAGCTCCTCACTTACGTCCTTTAATTCGTTTTTCTTTCCCTTGGACATTGGATATTGAGTGTTGGATATTGAATATTCATTTGTCCTTTTCTTATCTCTTATTTGCTTTCTTGTCTTTTTTCTCTTGGCGCTTTTCTTTCAATGATTTTGTTGATACTTTTTTTACGCTCTTTTGGGAATCTTTACCTTTAGCCATGACTTACTCCTTGTTTAGATTTGTTTTATAACAATTATTATACGACATTCGTAAAATAATACTTTCTGATATTTATTAACTATATAGTATCTTTCCTCTATTGTACATTCTTTTTTGTAAATTCTTAATTGATTTATTCCTATCTCCTAAATCTTAATTCTTAACTCTTATCTCTTCCCCTGAAACATAACTCCCATAGGTCCCATATCTCCCATTCTCCCTAGGAGCGCCGAGCTTGCAGGAAAAACTCGGCAATTTTCGCATTTTCTCACTTGCGAATTTACGCATTTGATTTAAAGTCTCGGCAACATAAATCCACCGTCAACATTAATCACCTGACCTGTTGAGTAAGCAAGATCGCCTGCAACAAGAGACCTACAAACCTTACCGATGTCTTCTGGGTATCCCCATCTTGCCTGAACAAGAAGATCTTCTTCAAATATAAGTTTATCATATTTAGAAGTTACACCAGAAGTCATATCTGTCATGATAATACCAGGCTTAATTTCAAATACAGGTATATTGTATTCTCCAAGGCGAACAGCAAAAAGCTTTGTCATCATACTAAGACCAGCCTTTGACACACAATATTCACCTCTAGAAACTGATGCAACATCTGAAGAAATAGATGTAACATTGACAATCGCTGCTTCAAATGATTTATCTGCTTGCTTCCACTCAACCATTTTGTTTGCAAAAGCCTGTGTAAGAAAATATGGTCCCTGAAGATTAATTTTCATCAATCTTTCAAAGCTTTCTTCCGTAGCTTCCAGAATATCGTTACGAACATTTGGAGCAACACCAGCATTATTAATCAAAAAATTCAACTTGCCAAATTCTGCTTCAATCTTTTCAACCATCTTTTGGCGATCTTCTGTTTTAGAAACATCACCCTGACAGTAAATAACTCTTCCACCAAAAGATTTTAAATCCTCCATGGCTTCTGTCACAGCAGACTCATCTCTAACACCATTAATGGCAACATCATATCCGGCCTCTGCAAGACATCTTGCAATTCCAAAACCAATTCCGCGGCTTCCGCCAGTAACTAAAACTGTCTTATTCATTTTTCATTTCCTTTGAAACTGTACGGGCGAGGCCTGCCTCGCCCCTACAAAGTTCCTTACAATTCCGGAATCTCAACCCATGCACGTTTTTCCCAAGACTCAAGACCTTTTTCAGCAAGCTGAACGCCCTTAGCGCCTTCACGCAGATCCCATTTGAATGGCTCATCTGCAACAACATGCTTCAAAAACATTTCCCACTGAATCTTAAATGCATTATCAAAATCAACTTGATTTGGAACTTCCTGCCATCCTGCAAAGAAATCGATTGGATTGTCAATGTCCGGATTCCAGACGGGCTTTGGAGTTGTACCATATGACTGTGCATAGCAAGTACGCAATCCTGCAACTGCACTACCCTTTGTTCCATCAACATGAAGAGTCAATAGGTCATCACGACGTACACGTGTCACCCAACTTGAGTTGAACTGTGCAATTATGTCACCTTCAAGCTCAAATGTTGCATAAGCAGCATCATCAGCTGTACACTTATACTTTTTACCTTCTTCATCAACACGCTCAGGAATATGAGTTGCTCCAAGACATGAAACAGCTTTAACTTTACCAAAAATATTATCAAGAACATATCTCCAATGGCAAAGCATATCATAAATCATACCGCCACCATCTTCGTTTCTATAGTTCCATGATGGACGCTGTGCAGGAATTGTATCACCTTCAAATACCCAGTAACCAAACTCACCTCGAACTGATAAGATTTTACCGAAAAACCCTTGGTCTCTAAGAAACTGTAGCTTCAGTAGACCAGGCAACCATAGTTTATCCTGAACAACACCATGCTTAACTCCAGCTGCTTTTGCCAAATCATATAGTTCCATAGCTTTGTCTGTTTCAACAGCTGTTGGTTTCTCGCAATAAATGTGCTTACCTGCTTCAATAGCTCTCTTAACGCCATCAGAACGACGAAGTGTTGTTTGTGAATCAAAATAAATTTGATAATAGTCATCTGCAAGAACAGAATCTAAATCTGTTGTTGTCTTCTCTATGCCGGACATCTTTGCAAGTTTTGCAAGCTTAACAGGATTACGACCAACCAAGATTGGATCAGGTATAATAAACTCTGTTTCACTTAATTTTACTCCACCCTGCTGAATGATTGGAACAATAGAACGCATTAAATGCTGATTTGTTCCCATTCGCCCTGTAACACCATTCATAATGATGCCAATTTTATGTATCTTTACTTCACTCATAATATATTTTCCTTAATTTTCTCAAAAGGGCGACAGACAGGTACCCCTACAATTTCTAATTAATTCCACATTCACCCATACCACGTAGGAGCAGATTCCATATCTGCCCTCTAATCCCGCAAAGCGTGGTAACGCAACGATCTTCGTTGCTAGTTCATTACAAACATCACCAAACTACCGTGCGAACCTTTTAGTCCTTGGTCCTTAGTCCTCCTTGTCAACCAAGTCGGGCGATGACCGACGAAGACAAACAATCCCGCCGGCCGTGTCCGGCGTAGCTTGAAAAGCGAAACCTGGAGAGGCATTCCTCAAATTTTCGCATTTGTTTTAATTTATTCCGGCTTCTCAGTACATTGAGGCCATGCACCTTCAGGAAGAGCTTGAACATCAACACCCTCTTTTGGTAGTGTGCCGGCCAACTCCTGCTTCCAATGAGCAACATCGCCAGCTGGTCCATAACAATAGATAAAGTTAAGAATATCATCACCAATATTTGTCAACTGATGAAAAACTCCTATTGGAATATAAACAGCTTGACCAGCAGTAAGAGTCATTTTCTCTTCTCCCAAGCACATTTCACCAGTACCTGTTAAAACAAAGTAAACTTCTTCCTGCTCCTGATTGTGCCATGGGACCTGCCCACCTTTTGGCTCAAGAGTAACATACCCCATGCTAAAATTTGTAGCTTGTATTGGTGCTACTCCACAAACAAGATTCTGAGTTCTTCTTCTTGCTGGATATGTTCTGCCTTCAATTCTTGAGAGATCACTTATAATCATTTTACGCCTTTCTATATTTATTGGGTAGACATGAAGCCTACCCCTACTTAAAATCGATTGCTTTTTGCAACATGTATAATCAAAATTTGACAATTTGAGAGAGCCTCATATGTATGCTTAAGCACCGCATCAAACTGAACAGATCTTCCTTTTTCTAAAATATGCTCTTCGTTGGGCAAGGTAATCTTCACCTTTCCATCAAGACACCAACAAATTTCATATTCATCTGCATGAATATCTGGTCTTGAGACTCCTTTTCCAGCAATAGCCTCTCCAACCATACACTTTATGTTTCCAAAACTTACTTTTCTAAAAGCAAAACCATCAGACTCATAATTTGTTTCATCAGCAACTTGAGATGTTTTATGTTCCGACAGTTTAATTAATTCGGAAGGTGTGATTCCAAAAACTTTCCCTAACCTGTACAAAGTTTCCAACTCAACACGAGTCTGATTTCTCTCAAGCTTCGAAATTACTGCTGTAGAAACACCAGATCTTGCAGAAAGTTCTGCAATGGTGGAACCATTCACTTTCCTCAAATCACGTATGATTGAGAAATCAAATATTGTTTTAAAAGTTTCCATAAAAAAGCCCTTCTGTTGTTCTTGAAGGATATATTATCATTTGTTTTATACAATGCAAGAACTTTTTTTGCTTTTTTTCAAAAAAAAATCACCGATTTATGTCCCTTACGTCCTTTTTGTCTTTTTTCTTTTCCTTGGACATTGGTTATTGAGTGTTGGATATTGGATATTCATTTTTCTATTCTTATCTCTCTTTACGCCCTCCCCACATTTATCTATCTTTCCCCATTAGACCCAAAGTACTCCTGCCCTGTTTAGGGGAGGTGTCCGAGGTACGAGGACGGAGGGGTAATTTTATTGGACATTGGTTATTGAGTGTTGGATATTGGATATTCATTTTTCTATTCTTATCTCTTAACTCTTAATCCAAAGTGTTCCTCCCTCCTTATCAGGGCGTAGCCCAACGGGCGAAGACTTATGTTGAGGGGAGGTGACTCGAGCAGCGTGACAGAGGGGTATTTCCTACCATTTGCGCACTTCTTATTGGGTTCTTAAAATTTCAAAAAACAGGTAAATAATAAAAAACTTGACGGATTCGCAAAACTAATATAAAATTCAAAATATAGTTATATATTATTATTAATTTTGAGTTATGGAGGTAACATGAAAATTTATATGTTGATATGTTTAACACTGTTAATTGCTTGTTGCGGATGCGACCCAACAGGGTCTTCACCTGGCAACACTGGTGCTATTAAAAATAAAGCTCTATGCACATTCATGGTGGCGGGAGATATTCGAGGCTACGCCGGAGATTCATATAAATACGACCAATACATATATTTCCGAGGCGCATGCGAAGAAGCAAACAGTTACAGCCCTGATTTTGTTGCTATGACTGGAGATCAGGATCCTCCTGAACAATCAAAATGGACAATAAATAAATATCTTGGTATTCCAGTTGTGTACACGGTTGGCAATCATGATGCCGAATCCGAGGAAGCCCTCACATACATCAACAATCATAACAGAATGCTTAATTTCACAGGAATGTCAAACAAAATATTATATAAACTCTCTACATGTTCCTTTGACTTTCAGAACTGCCATTTCCTCTTCGTTGATCAATATATAGAAACAAAACCTTCTAAACCAAAAGCAAAGCTAAGTGACGAACTACTAAGCTGGATTGAAAACGACCTAAAAAATAGTAACCAACAGTATACATTTGTTATAGGACATGTTCCATATGCAAACTCACCAGACGCAGATACCGGCTTTATGAGAAGTGATGACTTAAGATATTATCTGCCAACGCAATCAGAACGATTCTGGGAGATACTTACTCAAAACGGTGTTAATGCATATTTTTGTGGACACTCACACACATATAGCCACAACAAAATTGGTAACACCTGGCAAGTTAACCCAGCCGTTGCCCTAATCAATACCGCTACAGAGACAGACAATAGCGTTGGAGGTTTCTGCGTAGTACAAGTTACTGAAAACAGCATAATTTTAAACAGCTGGCGAGGATTTGACGGCACATACACACTAAAACATACAGTAGATCTCACAGAGTAGATAATTAGTTAGATTGCCTCTTCGCAGAGCTCGTTGCTTTAGGCGCGCTAAAGCCTCTCTCGCAAAGTTCGAGTCTCTGCGATGCGAGGAAAAACATGCGTCTTACGTCATGAGTCATGCGTCACTCTGTAGCCGCGTCGCCACGGCGCGGAAAAAGGTAACGCACGCTTCCAACTTGCAAGTGCTCCTTGGAAACGCCGAGCTTGAAGGAAAAACTTAAACCTCATAACCCAGAGTGCTCCTCCCCTGTTTAGAGGAAGTCACCTCGCGTGCGAGGGGTATCCCTGCCCACGGCAGTGTCCGTCGTCGCTCGTAGAGCAAAGACAAAATCTTTTCACAAACAACTAAAAACTAAAAGCTAACAACTTTTTTCGTCCCGACCAACGCACCCGCCGATTTTCCCCGTACGGGCAGATTCAAGATCTGCCCTCTCCAGTCACCGACCAACGACTCCCACATTTCTTAATTCTTATCTGTTTTCTCTCATTAACCATTAACAACTAACCATTATTCTTATGATACCTCAACTGCCCACAAGCCGCCTTTATCTGAGATCCTCTAGAATCTCTAAGGGTGACGTTGACTCCAGCATTGGTTAAGATATCCATAAATTCAAGCATTGACTCTTTATCAGGAGGCTCTCCTTTAAACTCCTCTACTGGACTTAAAGGAATAAGATTAACCCTAAACGGCTTGTGACGAATAAGCTTCAGAAGCTGATGAGCATTATGTTCAGAATCATTCAATCCATTAACAAGAGTATACTCTAAAGTGATAATACGTTTAGTAACATTAAAATACTCTCTGCAGGCTCCAAGAACTTTTTCTATGGACTCCCTTGAAGCAACGGGCATAAGATATTCTCTGATACGTTGATTTGGAGCATGCAGAGACAGAGACAACTCAACCTGTAAGTTTTCTTCGGCAAGTCTCCTTATTCCATCAACAACACCACATGTACTTAGTGTAATCCTTCTGGCTCCAATATTTAAACCATCTTTGTCATTTAAAATTCGTATTGCTTTTAATACATTATCATAGTTATCAAAAGGCTCCCCTATCCCCATAAACACAACATGTGTGACTGGTGCATCCGCAAGACTTGCAGCATGAAGATACTGAGCAACAATCTCTCCAGGCTCAAGGTTTCTTGCAAAACCAGCCTTACCACTTGCGCAGAAAGCACATCCGTATTTACATCCAGCCTGAGAGGATATACAGACAGTGTAGCGCTTACGTGCTGGAATTAAAACTGTTTCAACCTGTTCTCCATCATGAAATGTGACGAGAAATTTAAGAGTACCAGAGATATTACCTGAAACATCAACCGATTCTGAAGAATTAATTGAAAAGGTTTCCCTTAATTGGTTTCTGAGTTTAATAGGAAGATTTGCCATGTCATCCCAACTGTTAACTCTATTAACATAAAGCCAGTTCCAAATCTGCTTTGCACGAAATCCAGGAACTCCAAGATCCTTCAAGGCTGCTTCCATCTCTTTTTTACTGAGCGAGTGTATAAGTTTCATAGTAATCATAAAAAAAACGATTTTTCCTTTCAGAAAAATCGTTTCATAAATTATATTAAGATATTTAAATCTTATTTAACAAACAAAGATGTGTAATATTGAAGCTCATTAAATTGAAGGCCAAGCACTCCAATCATAATAATCAAAGCAACAATTCCTAGAATACCTGTTACCATATATTCCCCAGAAGCTTTCTTTGGAGCTCCTCCACCCATCACTGCTGGTGGTGGTGCCGGCATATCTGATAAATCAGGCAAATCATTTAAATTTGTCTCGCCAGCTGCTGCAGGACCCTGCGCATTAATCTTTATACTCTTTTTCTTAACTGTAATAGCCATATTATTCTCCAATAAATTATTTCATTTTGCTTTTTATACCAATTTACACCTAATAAAACAAGTTTTTTCTTAATATTATCAATATAAAATGAAGAAAGAGACGATAAATCAATTACTAATGACAAATTACGAATTACGAATGGACGAGTTTTGCTCGTAGCTCTTATTCCAGAATTTTCAATTATTAACAAACTCCCCATAAACAGCAACCTTAAAACGATGCTCCAATGCCTTTGCTCTCGCACCACGATGCTGAATCATAAATAGTGTTACCATATCCTCGGCAGGATCAATCCATTCCATTGTTCCCACAGCACCTCCCCAACCAAACTCTCCAACAGAACCAGTACACATACTCTCCTGAAGCGAACTTATCACAGAAACACCTAGACCAAATCGTAAACCCTTACCGGTAAACTCAATGGCTGAATGTTCTGAAGGAAGATGGTCAGAACACATCAACTCTACGTTTTACGACCCAAAATTCTTGTATCCCCAAGTGTACCTTTATTTAATAGGCAGAGACAAAACCTTAAAATATCCATAGTTGTAGATACAAGTCCTCCTCCAGAAATAACGTTTGGTCTGCTTCGCCAAGGACTTGAAGATGCTGTGGTATCAATAGGATGAAGCAATGAGTGCAACGAATGGCCTACCTTAGACCTTAGAACATAGAACTTAGAACTTAAAAAATTGACTTTATTCACCACTTTTGGCAAAGTACCCAAATTCTAAAGCACAATATAAGGAAAACATGTTCAACAAAGAATCTTTGACAATTAAAGATGCATTTTTTTTAGAAAATATACAAAAGAGAAAACAAAAAGTCTCCGACCAACAAAGAAAAAACTTTGAGAGGTCACAAGAAATTGTTGAAAACCGCAAAGAACAACGTCCATCCAAGATATCATTCCCGGAAACGTTGCCAATCTCAAATGTAAAAGATGAAATTCTTGATAAGATAAAAAACAATCAAGTCATCATTCTCTGCGGAGAAACTGGATCTGGCAAAACAACTCAATTACCCAAATTTCTCTACTCACTAGGCTATGGAATTCGTGGACGAATTGGCTGTACTCAACCTCGACGGCTTGCAACAGTTTCAATGGCAAAAAGAGTATCTGAAGAGATGTATGGTTGCAACCTTGGAAAACAAGTTGGCTACAAAGTACGTTTTGACGAAAAGATTTCAGCCGAAACATCAATTAAATTCATGACCGACGGTATACTGCTTGCAGAAACAACTAGCGACAGAAACCTACTGGAATATGACGCAATCATCATCGACGAAGCCCACGAAAGAAGCCTAAATATTGACTTTATTCTTGGCTATATAAAACGACTTACAAGTAGACGCCCCGACCTAAAAATAATAATTAGTTCAGCAACTCTTGATTCAGAAAAATTTGCAACATTTTTTGATAATGCACCAATTATAAACGTAAAAGGGAGGCACTTTCCTGTGGAAGTTTTTCATCTTCCAGAATTAAGCGATACAGAAGATTTAAGTCGCCATATCTTACGGGCAGTAAACATGCTTAACGAGATTGATGGCGACGGAGATATACTTGTGTTTCTTCCAGGCGAACGCGAAATCAGGGATGCCGCTGGCCTCTTAAATGGACAGAAATGGAAAAGCACAGAAGTGCTTCCTCTCTATGGACGCCTGACTCTTGGAGAACAACAAAAGATTTTTATAACAGGCAAATATCGAAGAATAGTTCTGTCAACCAATGTTGCTGAAACATCTCTTACAATTCCCGGCATTCACTATGTCATTGATACTGGCTTAGTGAGAATGAAACGCTATTCCCCGCGCACTCAAATTGAAAGTCTTCAGATTGAACAGATTTCCAAGGCTGCTGCAAAACAACGACAGGGACGATGTGGACGTATTGCAGCAGGTATTTGTGTTCGACTATATGACGAACTGATCTATGAAGATAGCGAAGAATTCACAGCTCCAGAGATTATGAGAACATCATTGGCCGATGTAATACTACATATGAAAATGATTAAACTTCCGGATATTGAAATCTTTCCATTTGTGGATGCTCCCAAAAGAAATCAAATTCGCGAAGGACTAAAAACTTTATATGAGATTGGTGCACTTGATAAAAACAATGAACTGACTACACTTGGTCGTTCAATAGGTAGATTTTCAATTGATCCTCGACTTGCAAGAATGTTGATTGAGGGACACAAACTTAATATATTTACAGAAGTCAGTTGGCTGGTTGCGGTTCTAAGTATTCAGGATCCACGTGACTTCCCCATAGACAAACAGGATGAAATCAAAGTTGTTCACAAACAATGGACTGATGACCGCTCAGATTTTCTGTTCTTCCTCCACCTCAGAAACACTCTTACAGTGATGAAGAAACAAAAAGCATCAAATTCTGCTATCAGAAGATTCTGCAAAAAAAACTTTTTGAACTACATGAGAATTCGCGAATGGGAAAATCTGCAGAACGACATCAAAAGTAGAGCTAAAGAGCTAAAATGGACAAGTTTAAACACGCCACTGGACATAAGCAAACTAAATTATGATCATCTTCACAGATCTATTATCTGCGGTGTACCAATGCAAGTGGGCAGAAAGAATGAGACAAAAGGTTATTCAGGAACAAGCAATAAAGAATTTTTCATATTTCCAGGCTCAGCCCTTTTTGGGAAAATGCCAGAATGGGTAATAACATTCAATCTTGTTGAAACAACAAAACTATATGCAAGAACCGTTGCAGAGATCAACTCTGAACTTATTGAACAGGCAGTACCAGATTTATGCAAAACAATATACTCAAATCCAACATGGGATGCAAACCGCGGTTTTGTCTGTGCAGAGAAGAACTCATCATTAGGCGGACTTGCAATAACCCAGAAAGAAAGAGCACACTTTGGTAAAATAAATCCTGAAGAATCACGAAAAATATTCATCACGGAAGGATTAATTCCTGGAGATATAAAACTAAAAGGTGCATGGCTACAACAACACAAAAAAATTCAAGAAAGAATCCAAAGTCAAGAAATTAAGATTCGCCGTCCTGGAGCAGGGGTTGATTTTCATAAAGCATATGATTTTTTTGACAATAGCATTCCCAAAGAGATAAACAGCGCAAAGGATCTTGATCGCTGGACATACAAACATAGAGATGCTTTAAAACTGCAGGAATCAGATATATCAACAGCAACAATTCAGGCAATTAATCAAGATAGCTTTCCTAATTACATCTGCAAGAGTGATGATAAATTCAAAGTTGGCTATATATATAATCCTGGACACGACGATGATGGTGCAACAATATACGTACCTGCCAACAGGCTTTTTATGATTACCCCAATTGATTTAGAATGGCTTGTAAAAGGATGGGTAGAACAAAAAGCCCTATTAGCACTTAAAACACTTCTTAAACCAATAAAAATGCAGCTAAACCCATTAAGCTCACGAGCAAGAGAATTTGCAGAGTATATTATCAAAAATGATGACGACCAGAGTAAACCATTTTTAGAAACACTTGTAGTATACATTCGCAAAGAGTTTGACCTGTTCATAGGCAAAGACGACATGAACACTCAAAACTTTCCAATATGGTTCGTCCCAAGAATTGCCGTCATAAACAGTAAAAATCAAATTATAAGCACAAGCCGGGAAATTGAAAACATTGAAAAAACAATTCCGGAAAAAGAGTTACTCAAAACCAAAAAGAAAAAACTGATAAAAGGTTTCCCTGAAGAGCCGATTTTACCCAAAGAAACCCTAAATGGCAAAACAGTCTATAATGCTCTAAAAAAAGAACAGCATGGCTACAGAATCGAACATTTCGTTGACAGTGAAGAAGCAGATTCAATATTTTACAAAAGCATCGCAGCAATATTCAGAGAACAATATTCAACACAGGTTCAATTCCTTGAAAAGAAACTACCACTTGATATCCAAACCAGACTAACACTTGGAGCTATGAATAGTCAACACCTTGAAGATTTCATTGACGCATCAATATATCTTGCTTTTAACAAAGTTGGTGATTTTCCATACAGCAAAGAACAGTTTGAAATTTCTGCTGAAGAAGCACGCTCAGAACTTTACGAATGCGGACAGGAACTCGCACAAAAACTTTCTGCAATCTCATCTATCCATGGCGAAGTCATGGATGCACTTGATAGTGTACAGACTAATGCCGAATTGTATAGCGATATCGAAGCTCAATTAAAAGAAATCTTCTACAATGGGTTTCTATTGAAGACAGAAATCCTCTCCGATATACCACGCTGGCTTAAGGGAATCCAACTAAGAATAGAACGAGCATCTTACGACCCACAAAAAGACCTACAGAAATATAAAATTATAGAACAATATGTAACAAAAATTCATGCTTTACTCCAAAAAGAGAAAAACCAAATCTCTCCAAAAACAGCAAACATACTATTCATGCTGCAGGAATTCAGAATAAGCACCTTCGCCCCGGAAGTAGGACGAAGAATAAAAGTCTCCGAAAAAAAAATCCGCACCCTCCTATCTTAACTTACATTATCATAAAAACAAGAAATCTCTATAATACCTTATAATACCAGGTAATATAATTCATAAACTACTAATAACAAATTGCTTATAGAATTGATGACAAAACACATTGGGATAAAAGTGGCAATCAAAACTCAAAAAATACAAGATTTAAGCTGAAAAAATAAAATTTGCGTTTTTAAAGGAGAGATTTTTATAAAAAGCAGAGAAAGGACTGATAAATGCTAAATTTTAGCGCAATTTGAGCAAGCTCCGCCTCTAGGCATTGAAACATAGTAATATTTGGGTGAAATGATAAAACTCTATTCTCTAATTTTAGGTTCTATAGGAGGTAATATGTTGTTTACTTGAAGATCACGTCCAGTATAAAGTCCATTAAAGCCCACCTTTCTCATCTTTATGCCATTATCTCGGACTCTTTTGGAAAATTTATCAGGAAATTTATTCATAAAATCTGTACAAAACTCTTTTGTACCATAAACAATTCCATATGACATATATCTTACTCTACTATGTAATGAATCAACAAAGGACATTCGCCCTTTTTTATGTATCTCTTCTTCAACCTGATCATGAGTAAAACCATTTTTCACAATGTTCCCGTCATGATCAGTAACTTCTTCTCCAACATCGATAATATAAGATCGATACCACTTTCGTGCATCTAACCATGCTTTACTGAACTCGCTACGAGTCAACGACTTACTTGATGGAAAATCACTGCTGTTAAACTGGTTAACCAAGTCGACAACAGCCATTTTTGCTTTCCTGCTTCCAGCATAAGCAGCACCGTAACTGCAATACAAATAGTCTTTTGAATCTTCAGCAAGTTCAGCTCTCATGGGATTTAATTCAATATATGTCGACATTGAAAATAGTGCACCAGGATTATTCTGTATTAACATACTTTTATATCTTTGCCCCCAGAATACGCCATCACGCTGATATTTAGTATTAAACCAACAGGCATATCTTTGTTTAACTGTTTTCATAAATGCCGGTGTACTATACATTCGGTCTGTATACTTCTTTCTTATAGGTATCCACCAATTTTTAAACTCATTCTCATTCTTCTTTTTGTATGAATTATAATCATGTCTTAAGCAATGATAGAAACTACTACCATAAAGAATTCTTATTCGCCTAAACAATTCTCTATCAGTTATTTCAACCTTTTCTGGAGTATGCAGGAGAATATGAAAATGATTAGGCATAACTACATATGCTAACACTTGACAACCTGAGAATTCTTCTGATTTGCGCATTATCTCAACAAACTTCTGCTTGTTGTAATCCGATTCAAGAAAATGGGTTTTAGAGCATGTTCTTGACATTAAATGGGTGAACTGATCAATCCCGACTGGTGGCAATAATCTAGCAGGCATAAACACCTCCATTTTTATATGATTAATATTAATATTACCAGGTAATATATTTATAATATAATTTATCATTATTTTTGATTTTTACAAGTAAAAAGATCTAATGGTGTGGATTTTGTAACTGTAATGAGATAATTTATTTTTGAAGGACGAATAATTTTTCAACGCCCCACCATAATCCATGAAATACCAGACCAAGAGGACCAAGAATCCTCTTTCTATTGATATTAATATTTATGGTTGCAAAATCAACTTTACCCGCGAGTGCCTTAAGACGAGCTTGCATA
>Ga0307987_1000804_pt1 | contig 18223 bp, 15 predicted proteins | sample EllFjometagen181_FD_203157 | JGI IMG/M metagenome (GOLD analysis project Ga0307987, IMG submission 203157) | Marine microbial communities from Ellis Fjord, Antarctic Ocean - #181 | ecosystem: Environmental > Aquatic > Marine > Unclassified | place: Southern Ocean | collected 2014-10-08
AGGTCGCGGCCTTCGTCGAGAAGACCCTGCATGAAGGCGACAACTGGAACAAGTACCACCGCTGGACCGAAGGCCTCACGGGCGAAGAACGCGAAGCCATGCTGTCCTGGGAGCAGGAGACCTACGGGGCCCGGGAGTAATCCTGCGGACCCCTGTCATCGGCGCGGCAACCCTGGCCACATACGGGTCTGGAGGCGCCAGAGGCGCCCGCCGCCCATCAGGCGGCGAAGAAGGGGGGGAGGGTCCGTGTCGGGCCCGGACAGGGGGGGAAGAATCTGTCTTCCCCCCAAAAAGCGGGCGAGGTCACCGTTGCGTCCGTTGGACGCTACGATGACGAAAGCCCTGCTGGCCTCCCCCATCGTGCTCTCCTGCCTCGTGCTTGCAGCGCACTTCCTGAGGGGAGGCCATGCTGCGTTTGTGGCCATCTGCCTCGCCCTTCCGCTGCTCTTCCTGGTCCGCCGGCCCTGGGCTGGCTGGACCATCACCGTCCTGCTGGGACTGGGCAGCCTCGAGTGGCTGGTCACCCTGATCCAAATCGCTCAACAACGCACAGCCATGGGTGAACCCTGGCTACGCATGGCCGCCATCCTCGGCACGGTCACTCTCATCACCGGAGCCTCCGCCCTGCTGCCGCGAACCCGGCGCCTCGCAGGACACTTTGCCCCTCACGACAAAAGGGCGGAGGGCTCCCGTTCCACCACAAAGGTTTCACCATGACCACAGACCCCCTGCGCACCCTGGTCGAAGGACACGAGCACGTGTCCGAGTGGCTCTCCACCATGTGGGAGGCCACAGGCGTACTCGATGGCGAGGACCCCGCGGATATCCTTCGCTTGCAGACCTTCCTCCGCACCCACGTGATGGAGCACTTCGAGCTCGAAGAGCAGGTGGTCTTCCCGGCGCTGCTCCGCCTGGACGAAAGCCAGGCGGTGTCGATCCTCGTCAGCGAGCTCCGCCGCGACCACGTGAAGATCCTCGGGGCCTGCAGCCGCCTGTTTAGAGACCTGGCCTGGGCGATGGCCAACGATGACAGCGCCGAGAGTCTCACCGCGCTGCGGGGCAACGCGAGGGAACTCATCGACACCCTGCTGGCCCACGCTGCTCGAGAGGACGCCCACCTGCTGCCCCTGGTGGCGCAGCACAAGGACGCCATCGCCCAGGTGATGCCGGCAGCCTCGTAGGGAGGCTGGACTCGAATGGATGCGTGCTTAGGTCTGGCGCACCCCGAGAGGTGACACGCCGGCACTGCAACCCCTGACCTCGCCTCCGAGCCCATCGGGCCCCTGCTCGCGTCCCTCGTGGACACCATTCTGGACTGGTGGATGTTCCACGACGCCGCCCCCCTGGCGGTGGTGGTCGCCATCGGACTCTGGCTGGCCATTCGCCAGCGACGACGATGGCTGGCCGTGGCCCTCGGCTTGTTCCTGGCCGCGCTGGCGGTGAGCCTGCTCCCAGGCCTGAACGATCTGAACCGGCTGCTGGCAGCGGAGCACTGGCTGGTCCTGGCAGCCATCGTCGCGGCCGGTGGCCACCGCCACCCGGGGCCGCCCCACCTGATGAGCCTACCCCTGGTCCTGCTGGCACCCCAGGGGTTCGGCGCGCTGCTGTTGGCCGCCATCATCGCTGCCAAAGCATTGCTGGAACCTGGGGCGCAGGGCCGGGCGTGGCTGGCGGCGGCCCTGGTCCTGCTGGCGCTCTCGGGCTTCCTGGACGCCCACCTGCTGCACCTGTGGGAGCTGGGGGGCAAGCTGCTGGGCCTCGGCGCCGACTCAGCCTCGCTGCTGGCCCGCGCACTGGCTGCGGGGGTGCGGTTGGCCGGGTGGGGAGCCATCCTGCGGTGGAGCGTGGTGGGCCCGCAAACACCGGAGTGATCAGCTTCTCGCCCGCAGCACACTCCTGGTTTTGCTACTATTGAAACAGACATATCCAAGGGGATTCCCATGCGCGTGCTGCTGCTCTCTCTGGTCTTGTTCCTTTCGGGCTGCCCCGAGGAGAAGGACGACACGGCACCCGAGCCCGTGGACACCGACACCGACACCGATGCGGACAGCGACACGGATGCCGATGCGGACGCCGACGCCGACGCCGACGCTGACACCGACGTCTACACCCCCAAAGAAGCTCCCTGCGACTGGGATTGGGGCCTGGACAACACCGTCGAGAATGCCTGCGCGTCGTTCATCCGGGAGTTCGAGGGGGACTGGGCGGGTGGCAACCTCACCGTGCCAGGCGACATGAACGGCGACGGCATCGACGACCTGGTGATTGGGGCGCCCAAGAACAACGAGATCGACCGCTACACGGGCAAGCTCTACATCGTGTTCGGCAGCGCCACCGCCAGCGAGTTCTGGGTGAGCCTGAGGGACCATCCGTCCTACACGGGGCGCGACGACAGCGACGAGCTTTCGATGTCCGAGCCTCTCGGCGACGTGAACGGCGACGGCTTGGCCGATGTCGCCACGAACTTCGGCTACCAGAACAGCGCTCCGCCCTGCGACAACTTCGTGATCATGGGCAAGACCAGCGGCTGGGCCAGCTCCCTGTCCATCGACCAGGCGGGAGGCCACGTGGTCAACAGCGCAGCAGACGGCTCCACGGACTTCGCCAGCCGTATTCGGCCCGGTGACATGGATGGCGATGGCCTGGACGACTGGCTGCTGACCGGCCAAGTCCACAACAACGGCGAGGTCCACCTGATCTCGGGTGCGAACATCCAGCAGGGCATGACCGCCCCCGAAGATGCCGCCATGTGGATCTACGGCGATGACGAGAGGATCCTGTTCAACGTCCTGGGAGATCCCAACGGCGACGAGCTTGCCGATCTGATGGCCTACGACCGCGACGACCTTGCCCACTACCTCATCTTTGGCAGCGCCTCGAGCCTGCCCCATGATGTGCGGGCCGCCGACGCAGCCGGGGTCACCTTCAGTCGCTCCAACGAAAACCACACCCTGAGCGTGGGCGACGTGGGCGACATCGACGGCGACGGCGCCATGGACCTGGGCTTGATCGACTACCAGAACGGCGACTACCCGGATCGGCTGCACCTGTTCTTCGGGCGCAGCAGTTGGCCCACCAGCCTCACCGCCGCAGACGCGGACACCACCATCACCTCTACCGACTGGCACCCCTACTACGAAGAGCCATTGTTCGACATGAACGGTGACGGTGTGGATGATCTGGCGGTGTGGCTGTGCGGCGAAGACTGCCTGACCACCCGCCTGGCCTTCTTCTTCGGACGCAGCACCTGGCCCGCCACCCTGGACGTCGCCGACGCCGACCTGACCATCGACGCCGCCTCGTCCATCGGACGTATGAAGCTACCCGAGCGCCCATCACACACCGGGGACCTCAACGGCGACGGCCTGCCGGAGCTCATCGTTCGCGCGGACGACGCAAGCTGGGATGGCGTCCGCGGCACGGGCGCCGTGTTCGTCTTTGCGGGACGCACCACCTGGCCCAGCACTCTGACCACCGATGAAGCCGACGCCCGCTTCGTGGGCACCGAGATCAACCAGTCCATGGGCCACGGCGACTGGCTCCGGGTGACCGACTTCAACGGCGACGGCTACGACGACCTGATCGCGTCGTCGAACAACCACCCCGACGACGGCGGCGGAGAGACCTTCGTCTGGTACGGCAAGGACAGCCCCTGAGCGGAGCGCCTATTCCTCGCCCCCGCTGACCTGCGCAGGCTCGGTAGCCTCCAGCTCCTTGGCCCAGCGCTTGTCGAAGCGCTCGGTCAGCCCAGCGAAGTAGGCTTCCTCGCCCAGCAGCGCCGTGTGCAGATCCGCCAGCAGACCGCGCTCCCGCTCACCGTCGAGCTGGCCGGGAAGGGCGTCCACGGCATCGGGCTGCCGCATGACGTTCAGCGCCCGCAAGATGCGCACAGCACGCCGACCCAGGCTGCGCAGGAAGGCTCGCCCACCGGCGAAGCTCGTCTCGAAGATCCGTACGATGGAGTCGGTGTTCGCCTCACCGCAGGTCTGTTGGATGGTCAGGTTCAGCCGGGCAAGGGGCTCCTTGCTGGTGCCCAACTCGTCCACCGACAGACTGCCCGCGGCCAGGGCGTGCTCCACCAGTCGCCCCTGGTGAAGCAACCGGGTGGCCACTTCCACGGCTTCCTTCACGGTGAAGATGTAGAACACCTTCCGGAAGATCTTCCGGATCGGGTACACCACCACGCCCAGCAGACAGCCCAACACCACGTTGCGGTTGCTGCGGGTCAGCGCCCGAGCCTGGCCCCAGGTCAGCTCCTTGCCCCTGGCGCGAAAGATTCGGCGTACAGCGTGGCGTCGGATAGCGCCGATGAACAGATCGTCGATGAAGGGCACCGGGCTCAACGCGCAGATGCCCGCCATGATGGCCGAGGTGGTGATGCTCGCGCGGGCGGACGCCGCCGTGGGCGCGGGGGTGGGGCTAGGGGTCTCGCTCACCGATGGCCTCCGGGAATGGGTAGGTAGCTACTGAACCCGGTTAGAGCCTGTCCGCCATGTCCGACTACTACGCACGACAACGCATCCTCCCCCAGATCGGCCCCGAGGGGCAGCAACGCATCGGCGCCGCACAGGTGCTGGTGGTGGGCTGCGGCGCCCTGGGTACCGTCCAGGCCGAGCTCCTCGCCCGGGCCGGCGTGGGCCGGCTGATCATCGCCGATCGCGACCGGGTGGACACCACCAACCTGCAGCGGCAGCTGCTGTACAGCCAGCAAGACGCCGACGAACGTAGGCTCAAGGCCCTGGCGGCCGCGGCCCGCCTGCGACAGATCAACCCAGCCATCACCGTCGAGCCAAGGGTCACGAGCGTCGGTCCCCGCAACATCCGGTCCCTGCTCGCCGGCTGCGACCTGGCCGTGGATGGCACCGACAATGTCGAGACCCGCTACGTGCTCAACGACGCCTGCGTGAAGGCTGGCGTGCCCTGGGTCTACGGTGGGGCGGTGGGCACCGACGGCCTGCTGATGCCCGTGATGCCCGGTCTCGGGCCATGCCTGCGCTGCGCCTTCCCCGACCCGCCCGCCACGGGCACACTGGCCACCTGCGACACCGCCGGCGTGCTGGCCAGCACCACCGCCACCGTGGCCGCCTTGCAGGTGGCCGCTGGGCTGCGCCTGCTGCTGGGGGACACCGACAACGCCGGCCGGCTCACCAGCATCGACCCCTGGAAGGCCCGCTTCCACAGCATCACGGTCCCCAGGGACCCGGACTGTCCCTGCTGCGGCCAGCGGAAGTTTCCCTTCCTGCGCAGCTCCGGGGTAGCCACGGCCACCACCCTGTGCGGTGAAGAGGCCGTACAGGTCACCCCCGCAGTGCCCATCGCCATAGGCCTGCCCGAGCTGGCCGCACGGCTGCAAGGCGCGGGCACTGTCGATCTGGGCGACGACCACATCGTCTTCGCCACCGACGAGCACGAGCTGCTGGTGTTCGCCGACGGCACGGTGCTGGTCAACGGCACCCGAGACCTGGACCTGGCGCGCACGCTGGTGGCCCGCTTCGTGGGCAGCTGACGCCACCTCCCGGTAGGAACAGCCACCATCCCTGCGGGTCACGCTACCCCTGGACGCCACACCGGGGTGAACTGAGCCTGGACCCCCAGCCATCCGGTGGTGCGTCATGCTTTCCCCCTTCTCGCCCGTCCCCTACACGACGGGGCACCCGCCCGATCGGCTGCTGGTGGATCGCGCCACCACCCGCACCCTGCAGCGACACAACGCCAGCAGCGGCGCACTGGGAGCCAAGGCGCTCCCCCTCCGCAAGCTGCCCCTGGACTTCCTGCTGCTCCAATACGCCCGGACTGGAGAGCGCGAGATCGGCCACGCGGTGGCTCGCACCCTGTCGCGGCTGGCCCGCAGTGGCGTCCACGACGCGCTGGGCGGAGGCTTCCACCGAGGCGCCTACGACCCGCCCTGGACTCTGCCCGACTTCGGTAAGACCCTGCTGGACAACGCACTGCTGGCCACGACCTATCTCCACGCTTGGCAGGTCCTGGACCGCCCCGACTTCGGACGGGTAGCCACCGACACCCTGTCGGCCATCCAGCGGGAGCTGGCACTGCCCGACGGCGGCTTCCGGGCCGGCGCCGTCATCGGCGCCGACGACCTGCTGCAGAAGACCCTGGCTGTCTACCACTACACCTGGACCCGAGAGGAGCTGGACGCGCTGCTGGAACCGAGCCAGGCACGCCTGGTCTCCCTGTGGTGGGGCGTGCAGGACGGCACCACCCTCGCCGGACCCTGGGGTGGACGCCATGTCTTGCGGGTGCGCCACTCCCTCGAGGCCCTCGCGGGTACGGTGAACGCCGAGCCCGGTGACGTGGTGCGGTCCCTGGACAGGGCGCGCTTCAAAATGCTCATGAGCCGGGACGACCGTCCCGGTCCCAGCAGCAGCCGCGCCTTCCTGGCAGCGCCCAACGGGCTGGCGGTGTCCGCCTTCGCCATCGCCGCCCTGCGCCTGGAAGGAGGCATGGGGGCGAAGAGCCCCTGGCTGCAACAGGCCACCGAGGCCGCGGACGCCCTGCTGAACAAGCTGTGGAACGGCCGACGGCTGCTGCATGCCCAGCCCCGCGGCGCGGCGCCTCTGCGCGGCTCCATGGCAGACTACGCCTGCGTGCTGGGGGCCATGCTGGACCTGTTCGAGGCCAGCGGAAAGCTGCGCTGGCTGGACCGTGCGTTGGAGCTCGAGCGCGCCCACCGGGACCAACTGGATGACGAGCCGATCCCTGCCATGCGCATCGGCGTGCCCCGCGCCGACGGTCCCGCGCTGGCGGCCGAGCCTCCCCCGGACGACCTGGACGGCGGCGCCATCATGGCGCGCAGCCTGCTGAGACTGGCGACCCTGACGGGGCAGCGCGAATACCGGGAGCGCGCCGACCGCCTGCTGCGCCCCCGCGCCAAGGAGCTACTGGACGGGGCCATCGGCAAGCCCGAGCTGGCGCTGGCCTTCGGCTGGACCCTACTCGAGCAGCGCGTGCTCAGTGTGGTGCACGACGGCGATGAGGATCGTGCGGCCTCCCTGATCGCCGCAGCCATGAAGAACGCCCAGCCATGGATGACCGTGATCCAGGCCCAGCGCGGCGCAGACCTGAACCGCAAACGAGCCCGTCTTCCCGGGCTCGAGCACCGCGACACACCCCCCGGCGTGGCCCGGGCCTGGCTCTGCAGGGGCCACGCCTGCCCCGATCCAACCTCGAGTCCCGAAGAGCTGTCGAAGATCCTGGCGGACCTGGAGAGAGTCGCCAGCTGACGCTACGCCGCCCGTGGTCGCCAGCTGACGCTACGCCGCCCGTGGTCGCCAGCTGACGCTACGCCGCCTGTGGTCGCCAGCTGGCGCTACGCCGCCCGTGGTCGCCAGCTGGCGCTACGCCGCCTGTGGTCGCCAGCTGGCGCTACGCCGCCCGTGGTCGCCAGCTGGCGCTACGCCGCCCGTGGTCGCCAGCTGGCGCTACGCCGCCCGTGGTCGCCAGCTGGCGCTACGCCGCCCGTGGTCACCAGCTGGCGCTACGCCGCCCGTGGTCGCCAGCTGGCGCTACGCCGCCCGAGGATTCCCCGAGGGCCGGACACCGCCCATCAGGAAACGCTGCAAGGCGTAGGGAGTCTCGAGCCCCTGCGAGCAGGCGCGAGAGCCGCAGACATAGGCCGCCGCTCGATCAGCTCCGCCGCGATGGTGCGCCGCAATAGGCAACCTCAGCGGGAGCTCTTCGAGATCGCAGTCCTCGCTGGTGACCACCACCTCACGCCCCGCGGCGCCCACGCTGCGCAGCACACCCAGGAAGGCCGCACGCCGTGCGGCGTCGTCGTGGCTCCACACCAGCAGCACCTGTGGTTCGGCCAGCACACGCTCCGCAGCGGCCAGCAGGGCGGCGTGCCCCATGGGATCCACCTCCATCCGGGAGAACCATGGCCGCAGCAGAGCCATGGCCCGCACCCGTCGCTCGGGGTCCGACAGCAACGTGGCCAGCCGCGCCAGCAGCAGGCTCCACGCAGCGCCATCCTCCGCGCGCTCGTATTCGTCCAGACGATCCCGCAGGCCACCGGCGCCCCGCTCACGTTCCGTGCTGGGCTGGCCCGACCAGAGTCCCTTCAGGGCGTCTTCGAGGGCCAAACACATCCGCAGCCAGTGCACTTGTCCCGTGCTCTCGAACAGCTCGAGGAAGCCCAGGGCCATGTCCACGTGGGCGCGGAAGCCCGCCTGGCCGGGCTGCCGGGCGCCGTGCAGGAAGGCCTCGTGCAGGCGACCGCGGTGCCACAGCAGCTTGGTGGTGCTCTCCGCCGCTCGCGAAGCGGTCTCGAGCCAGGTGCGGGCGTCGGGACCGATGTGATCGAGGTTCCTGGCCGTCCGCGCCATGGCAGCGATGGCCAGACCGTTGGCGGTGGGGAGGACACGCTGATCCACACGACTGTCATCCAGGCGTGCCCGCCGCTCGGCGAGGATGGTTCGGGCGCGCTCCACATGGCTCCGCCGCACGCCAGCCTGCTCTGTCACGTCGCTGAACGGCGGCAGGGTGACCAGCATCCGGCCATCCCCCAGCTCCCAAAGCCCCAGGCTGGCCTTCACCACCTCGAACAAGCCGTCACCCAGGGAGGCCTTCAGCTCTTCGCGGCTCCAGCTCAGCCCTCGCAGGCCCGAGGGGCCTTCAGCAGGACGACGCAGCCCAGCGTGGAAGGCGCCAAACTCGGCCTTCAGGTCACCCCAGGCCAACCCGAGGATCTCGTCGTTCGCCCAGAACAGGTCACGCCGACCGCTGATCTCCCAAGCCTCCAGGAAGCACAGGGCGAGATCCGCGTTGTCGGCCAGGTCCTTATCGAAGCTCCGGGGCAGGCGGCCGGGGCCCTGCCAATCGCGGTAGTAGCCTCCCCCCAGGTGATCGCGGCCGGGGCCCCGGAGCTGTTCTTCGAGCCGATCCTGAGCCCAGCGCACCAGCTCGGGGCGCTCTGAACGCTCACCATGGCGCATGGCGAAACGCAACAGGGCCGGAGAGATGGAACCCCGTTCCCCGGGCTGACCCAGGTACATGCGCCAGTGGCCGGCCAGGTGATCGGCGGCGTTGGTGAGGATGGTCTCGAGCCGATCCCGGTCCACACCCACGAAGGTGCCGGACATGCCGGAGCAGCCCGGCCGACTGCCCGTCGCGCAGCGCTCGATGCCAGCGTGTTCTGGAAGATCGCTGTGTTTGTCGAGCAAGGTCAGCAGGGCGCCGAGGCCCTCGTCCCCACGCCGGGTCTCGGCGACCGAGGTCCAGGCACCGTAGGGGGCCCGGCCGGGCGTGAGCCAGAGCACCGCGCTGCCCCCACGCTGGCCACTCAACAGCTCCGCAGCGTTGCGGTAGCGCTCGATCTCTTCGCTGTGCTCCTCGCGGCACAGCAGCACCGGCACGTAGGCACGGTTGACGCTGAGGGCCAGGTGGGCATCGCTGAACACACGCTCCCACAGATCCAGGGACGCCGTGCTGCCGGCGTCGAGCACCCACAGCAGCACCGGCCGGGCACTGCGCCGCGCCTCGTCGAACGCGGCGGGTCCGAAGCTTCGCCAGTCCATGGGATCATGAGCGTGTTCGCGCTCGAGCCGGTGCTCACTCAGCAGCAGTCGGTTGAGGTAGCAGGGCGACCCATCAGGCATGGTGTGCCGCACCCAGCCAGTGCTCGTCTCAGGCCGGGCCAGGAGCTGCTGCCAGCGAAGCATGATGGCACCCACCACCTCCGGGACGTAGCCGGTGACACCGGGAGGAGAGCGACGGAACGGAACGGTATCCAGGGTGCTCACGGACATGTCGAACCTCCACAGGTGCTGCGGGTTGTGTGACGGAACTGGATCCACTGTGGTCCGGGGCGCAGCGGGGGCGCTGCCTGCACCAAAGAGGGGCGTGAGCACGATCACCGGCTGGGCTGGGGCCCGAAGCGCTGACCCCGGCCCTCAGGGAGCCTCGAGCAGATCCAGGGTGCGCACCATGTGGGGTCGAATGACGAAGGCTTCCGACAGGCAGCCGATGTCCCGGGCCAGGAGGATGCGCAGATCCTCGATGTAGCGACCCGCCGCGTCGGGGTCTTCGGCGGCCAGGGCCTCGAGCAGGGAGCCGCAAGAGCGCAGGGTGACCCCGATGTCGTACTGCCCACCCACCCCCTGGGCACGGGCGGTCTCACGCTTGCTGGCGATGGCTGCGGGGATCTCGAGGGGCTCGCCGAAGTGGGCCCGCCAGGTGAGCCCCAGGTACTCGGGCATGGGCATCAGGGTGGCGAAGTGGCAGCCTTCCCAGGCCATGTAGCTGTCCAGATAGCTCTGCATCAGCGCCTTGGCGGGCTCCACCTCACCCCGTTGGAGCAGCAGGAAGGCCAGGCTCATGCGCATGGTGAGCTGATCCCAGGGGTCGCCGGGCAGGTCGATGCCCCGGGTCAGCACGGCCTCGGCCTGCTCCCAGCGCTCCACCAGGAACAGGGCCTCGGCGCGGTGATAGCAGGCGGGGGCACTCGAGCAGAGAGGGAGCGCCGGGCCATCCAGGATCTCCGTCGCCAAGGCGCGCTCCGCCTGGATGTCCTCGCCGTCTACCAGCCGCTGCTGAGCGCTCTGGGCCACGTGGGCGAGCCGCGCATCCAGCAGATGTGGGTCGTCGGGGTACCGCTGCTCATAGTCGTCCAGCAAGCCGTCGATGTCGACGTCACTGCTACCGCTCAGGCGCATGAACTGCACCAGCAGAGGCAGCTCCGGGAAGCTGGCGTCCGATAGCGCGTAGGCCTGGGTGTAGGCCTCGGCAGCCCCCAGGGTGTCCCAGCGGCGCTTGGCGATGTCGCCCAGCAGCAGCCAACCCTCGGGGCGGTCGGCATGGGACCGGGTGAGCTGGCGAGCGGCGCTGTTGGCCGGGGCCAGCTCGCAGCGCTCCACCTGGGTTCGGATGCTCACGGCCGCCTGGGCGGCGTCCACGGCGGGAGCCACCGGGTCGGCGACATCGCAGCCCACGGCGAGGCCCAGCACGGATGGGATGAGCAACCGAGCGAGACGGGAACGAGGAGATTGGGAGGTCACGGTGCGCTATCCCCGTCTGAACAAGGCCGAGTCGCGGCCCTTGATTATCAGCGGCCCTTCGACCTCGTCGTCCGTGATCTCACGGGAGGTCAGGGCCAAAAATGCCTGAGTGAGGGTGTCGGTCTCGGTAGCCTCGCAGAGCCCCGTGGGGGAGTCCAGGGCCTGCAAGCGGCCGTGGTGCAGCACGGCGATGCGCTCGCAGCGCTCTGCTTCTTCCATGTCGTGCGTGGCCAGGAACAGGGTGAGCCGGGTACGCTGCTGCAAGGCGGCGAGGTGCTCCCACAGGGAAGCTCGGGTCTGGGGATCGAGGCCGGTGGTGGGCTCATCCAGGAACAGCACCCCAGGCTCGGTGAGCAAGGCACGGGCGATCTCCACCCGGCGCCGCATGCCCCAGGAGTAGGTGCGGGCTTGTTCGGTGGCGCGATCGGCCAGGCCCATGGCCTCGAGGGCGGCCATGGCGCGCTCGTGGCGCTCCGAGCGAGACCAGGTCGGGCGGTACAGGGCGCCGTAGAGCACGAGGTTCTCGAGGGCGGACAGCCGGGTGTCCAGGCTGGGGTCCTGGAACACCACCGCGATGCGCTCGCGCACGGCCCGGAGCTGTCGGATGGAGGCCCCACCGATGGTCGCGTCTCCCGTGGTGGGAGGCAGCAGGGTGGTGAGCATCTTGATGGTGGTGCTCTTGCCCGATCCGTTGGGGCCCAGAAAGCCGAACAGCTGCCCCGAGGGCACCTCGAAACTGAGCTGCCGCACCACCTCGCGGGGGCCGAAGCTGCGGCAAAGCTTGTCGAGGACGACGTCCAAGGGGACTTCCAGACCGGGGGGGGGCAGGGCTGTGCAGACCGGTACCTCTATCGCCACCGGAGTCTACCGGGCCAGCACGGTGGACCCGATGACACCGAGGCCCGATGGTATGGCCGGCTCGGGTGGCCGCGCATTGCTGCTACCGATGCGCAATTCAGCAGGTATGGTGCATTCCCACCCAGTGGGGGGATGGCCTCTCCCCGCTCCGAGACGGGCACGTTCCATGCGCCGACCCCTGGCATTGCTGACGTTGTTCGCGGCACACTGGCTCACCGCGTGCGGCCAGGGCGCCGTGTGTGGACAGAGCCAGGTCGAGCCGGGGCCCGACGAAGAGCTGGGCGCGTTCCTGTACCAGCACGACACCGTACTCGACCTGCAGATCCTCATGGACGCCGAGGCCCTGGAAGGGCTCCCCGAAGCCACGGGGGAGCAAATCGATGACGTGCACGCCACCGTGGTCTTCGAAGGTCAGGAGTGGGCCGGGGGCCTGCGGCTCAAGGGCGACAGCTCGTTCCGCAAGATCGACAAAAAGGCCGCCTTCAAGATCGACTTCGGCGAGTTCGAGACCGGCCACACCTTCTACGGAGTACGACGGCTGACCCTCAACAACATGGTCCAGGACGAGTCCATGCTGTCGGAGAACCTGGCCTACTGGCTGCACGCCGCGATGGGCGGGGTGGCTCCACGCCAGGGCTATGCATGCGTCCGGGTCAATGGCGACGACTACGGGCTGTACGGCCTGGTGGAGACCATGGACGAGCAGTTCGTTCAGCGGCACTTCGACGACCCCTCCGGCGTGCTGTACGAAGGCGGTAAGGGCGCTGACATCCGGCAGGGTCGCATGGAGTTGTTCGAGATCGAAGACGCGGGGGTGCCCGAGGGCCGCGGCGACATCGTGGCCCTGACCGAAGCCATGGACGCCGCCACACCCGAGACCTTCATGGACGTGCTGGGGGACCACTTCGTATTGGACGAGCTACTGCGCACCTGGGCCGTGGAGCTCTATGCGGGCAACATCGACAGCTACATCACCCGCTCGAACAACTTCCTTCTGTACCACCAACCCGTCCCCAACACCTGGACCATGATCCCCTGGGATGAAGACCAGGCCTTCCAGGGAGATCTGGACCCCTACGACCCGTACGACGCCGAGGTGCCCGCCGAGCACGGCCGTCTGTTCGAGGACTGCCTGGCCTCCGACGCCTGTGTCGAGGCCCTGATCGGGCACATCGAAGACGTGATCCTGCTGGCCGAAGACGAAGGCCTACTCGAGCACGCCCTCGACCAGCGGGCCATGATCTTCGACCTCATCCGCTCCGACCCCCGCTCGGACTGCAGCCGCCACTGCGCTCGCAGCGCCCAGCGACAAGCCCTGAGCTTCATCCGACAGCGACCCGATAGCATCCAGCAGCGGCTCGAGGCGGCGCGTTGATCCTGGCGCTGATGCTGGTGGCACCCCTGCTGGCGGTAGAGCCAGAGCTGGGCCTCGTGTTCTTCGGTGACGGCGGCACGGGCAGAGAGGGCCAGCAGCGGGTGGCCCAGGGGGTGGCCGCATACTGCGCCGCCCAGCGCTGCGACCTCCTGGCCCTGCTGGGGGACAACATCAACCCCGATGGCGTCACGGACATCGACGACCCTCAGTGGCAGCGCAAGGTGGAAGAGCCCTACGGCTCCCTTGGGCTCGTGATCCGGCCGGTGCTGGGCAACCACGACCACCGTGGCGACGCCGACGCCCAGGTTCGCTACAGCGAGGGCTCCGCGCTGTGGGACATGCCAGCCCCAACCTACGCCTTCGAGCAGGGGCCGGTGGCCTTCTTTGCCCTGGACACCCAGCGCATGAACCGCCGCCAGCGGCGCTGGCTGGCCCGGGGCCTGCGCCGCAGCACCGCGCCGTGGACCGTGGTCTACGGTCACCACCCCCTGCGTTCCCACGGCGCCCACGGTTCGGCCCAGGGCCGTCTGAGCCGCATCGAGCGGCTGGTGGAGCGCCACGCAGACTTCTACCTCTCAGGCCACGACCACGACCAGCAGGTCATTCGAGGCCAGGCCACCCACGTGGTGATGGGCAGCGGTGGCAGCCCTCCGCGGCCGGTGCGAGAAGGTCCCGACACCCTGTACGCCGCCAGCCAGCGGGGCTTCGGGCACCTGCTGCTGAGCCCGCAGAGGGCCGTGCTCACGGTAGTACGGGCCGACGGTGAGCCAGTCTTCGTGTTGGAGCTCGACGCCGAGGCGGCGGACTGACGGTCTCAGCGGCAGCGGGCCGTGATGACCACCCGCACACTCCAGCGTCAGCCCAAAAGCGACGGCGAGATCACGGCGCCGTCCTCGTCATGCAGCCGAACACCCCCCCCCCCGCCCAGCCGTTGGCCACGGCACGGGCCGCCAGCTGATCTCCCAGCAAGGCGAAGCGCTGGGAACCACCGCCGTCCACCACCAACACCCGGCCCCTGCCGGGCTCGGCCAAGGCGTCCCGAACAAGGCTGTTGTCTTGGAAACAAGCCACGGTGCTGACCTGCCCCACCAGCCGGCGCACCCCACCGAAGTCCCTCAGACCGGGGAGCACCACCCGCAGGCTGTCACCGTGCTCGTCGTACAGATCCGCCGTGAGGACATCGGACATGTTCACTCCTCGAGGTTCACCGTACACGACCACCCCTGAAAGACCCGGGGGTGAACGTCATGGAGACGGAATGCATGGCGAGACAAAGATAGGCCCCGCCTGCACCCATCGCCCTCGCGGAGGCCCCACGCTGCGGGCTCCACCACAGAACCCGGCCAGTCTCCGCTTCCCAGGCCCGAAAAACCATCGCGGACCGTAGAAGGATCCCGTACCGTGGCGCTGTCTTCCCTAGCCCTGGAGGTGGTGTGTCCCCTGCCCGCCTCGCGCCACTATTGGCCGGTGCCCTGGCCTTCACCGCCTGCCGCCGCGACCCCGACCAGGTCACAGGCACCGTACTGGTAGTGGTGATGGACGGTGTGCGCCTCGAAGAGTCTCTGGGTGAGGACCCCTCCAGCGCCACGGGGGAAGCCCCCTGGGCCTTCATGCCCCGGGTGTGGGACGAGCTGGTGCCCCAGGGTGTACGCGCCAGCCAGGCCTGGAATCTGGCCGCCACCACCACCACTCCGGCCCACGTCTCCATGATGAGCGGCCGCCGCCAAGCGGTGACCAACTACCCGGTGGACGGCCTGCCAGGGCTGTACCGGCCCGACCTGCCCGTGCTCCCCGAGCTGCTCCGCCACGCCACGAAGCTCCCCCGCGAGCAGGTGGTGGTCATGGCCAACACCGAGCTGGTGCAGCCCGTCGTGCACAGCCTGTGGCCCGGCTCGGGCTTCATCCACAGCGCCGACTTCGTGTGGGTGGGTCAGCAGGACAACGAGAGCCAGCCGGCCACGGACGACCGCGCCGTGCTCCGGGCCCTCCAGGACAAGATGCGCGAGCTGCCGCTGCAGTTCGCACTGGTCAACCTGCACCAGGTGGACCGCTCCGGACACTATGGCGACGACCAGGACTACCTGGACGACGTGCGCTGGCTGGACGATCCCATCGCGGACCTGTGGGCCTGGATCCAGAACCAGCACGAATACGCCGACGACACCTGGTTGCTGCTGGTGGCCGACCACGGCCGCCACACCGCCGCCGAGGACGATCCCCCCTGGCGACACCACGGCTGCGCCTGCAACGGCTGCCGCCAGGTGCCCTTCCTGCTGCTGGGCCCCGGCGTGCGCGCGGGGGAGACCTACGACGAGCCGGTGCTGCTCACGGACATCGCCCCCACCCTGGCGGCGTTGTGGGACCTGTCCACCCCCTGGTCCGACGGCCTGGTGCAGCACGGCCTGTTCACCGACGACCTCCCCCAGGACTCCCGTAGCGGCGTGGCCGACCTGGCAATGGCCGGCGGGCACCGCGCCGAGCTGTGGTACAGCGACGACCCCCAGCAGCGCAGCGAGCTCCGCCTGGATGGCGTCCCGGTGTCCAGCCCCGACGCCATCGCCGTCGAGGCCCCCGCCATGGTGTCCCTGGGCGCAGATCGGGCCTGGCTCTGCTTTCGGGAGCTGACCCTCGAGCCCGACGCCCTGGAGAGCTTCTGGCGGCCACGCTGCCTGGCCACGGTAGACGCCGGCCTGAGCTGGGACGACATCGGCGCCCCCGTCGACGCGGTGGGTCCGTACTGGCGCCCCTCCCTGCAGGCCACCGACGCCGGTGAGCTGCTGATGGCCTACCCCCGCAACCTCAACGGTGGTGCCACCGGCGGCGCCGAGGGCCTCGAAGGCGAGGTCTCCCTGGATCTGGCCCGCTACCGGGCGGGTCGCTGGAGCGTGAGCTCTCGGCCGGACCACCACACCTTCCCTACCGACGCCAGCACCGTGCTGCAAGGCGATCGCCTGTTGGTAGCGGTGGGCGCAGGCAGCACGGGCGCCGAGGCCCGCCACGAGCGGGACGTGCTGGTGGGCGAGGTGCAGCTGGGCGCCGACTCCGCGAACTGGAGCGAGCTGTCCGAGGCCAACCTGGATCAGGCCGACGGCGAGCGGGGCTGGTGGCGCCTCGAACGTCCGGCCCTGCGGGTGAGTGAGGACGGCACTCTGCTGCTGGCGGCCAACGGCTTCGTGGACCGCGGCTCGAAGGCGGTCATCGCCAGCTCCCCGGACCAAGGCCTGAGCTGGACTATCCGCCAGGTGCTGGAGATCGAGCCGCGGCTCATGCCCCACGCCAGCCCCGTGTGGCTTGGGGACCGCGCGGTGTGGGCCACCCTGGACGTCCCGACCAACGACGCGTGGATCTGCTCGGGGGGCATCGACGAACCCACCCACTGCATCGACGCTCAGACCCCTCGCATCCAGCGCCTGGTGGTGGACGACGACCGCCTCACCGCGGTGGTGGACGCAGGCGTGGGGGAGTGGGAGACCCGGAGCTGGGGGATCGACGAGCTGCGCTAGTCCCCTGTCACAGAAGACAGCCTGACATAATCAAGACATCTATCGGGAATGGATCACCCCGGTCCCGCGTCCTCCAGTCCAACGATAGGGAGGACCCCCGATGTCTCGTACCGCCCCCAAGACTCGACCACTGACAATCTCGCTCGAGGAGCGCGCAGCCCTCGAGGCGCTCACAGAACAAGGCACTGGCTCCAAGCGAGCGGCCAAACGTGCCAGGATCGTGCTGCTTTGTGCGGAAATTGGCAGCAACAGCGAGGTCGCCCGGCAGGTAGGCACAAGCGGGCATGTCGTCGGCAAGTGGCGGTCCCGGTTCATCGAACTGGGCTTGGAGGGTCTGGTGGATGCGCCCCGCATCGGTGCCCCCAAGGCAGAGCTCGAACTGACGGAAGGGGAACGTGAGGCGCTGGAGCGCTACGTCCGGCGAGGGCAGACCAGCCAGCAGCTCGCTACGCGCTCGAGGATCGTTCTGCTGTGCGCAGAAGGACTGCCAAACAGCACAGTGGCCGAGAAGCTCGGTGTTGGGGCAGGCACGGTGGGGAAGTGGCGTGCCCGCTTCGTGGCAGACCGTGTCGAGGGACTGTCGGACGCCCCTCGTACCGGAGCCCCTCGCAGCATCACCGACGACAAGGTCGAAGCGATGATCGTCGCGACTCTGGAGACCCTCCCGAAGGGAGCGACCCGTTGGAGCACACGAGAGATGGCCAAGAAGGCTGGCATTAGCCGCACGGGCGTCTCGCGCATCTGGCGGGCCTTCGGCCTGAAGCCTCACCGCTCCGAGACCTTCCAACTCTCGACCGATCCCGACTTCGTCGCCAAGGTCCACGACATCGTCGGGCTCTACATGTCCCCGCCCATCAACGCCGTGGTGCTGTCGGTGGATGAGAAGTCGCAGATCCAGGCCCTCAATCGCACACAACCCGTGCTGCCGTTGCGACAGTGCCACCTCGAACGACGCACGCCGGAGTACCAGCGGAACGGCACGACATCGCTGTTCGCGGCGCTGGATGTGGCGACGGGCAACGTCATCGGGAAGTGCCGCAACCGGCACCGCAGCAAGGAGTTCCTCCAGTTCCTCAGGCTCATCGAAAAGACCGTCGCGCCCGAACTCGATGTCCACCTGATCATGGACAACTACGCCACGCACAAGACCGAGGCCGTCAAGAAGTGGCTGCTGCGGAACCCGCGATTCCACCTGCATTTCACGCCGACCCACGCCTCTTGGCTCAACCAGATCGAGTGCTGGTTCTCCATCCTGACCGAGAAGCAGTTGAAACGGGGCTCCTACTACAGCGTCCGCCAACTCGAGGAAGCCATCTACGAGTTCATCGAGGCGCACAACGAGGATCCTACGCCGTTCAGGTGGACAAAGACCGCAGACGAAATCCTCGAGAGCCTCGAGCGCTACTGCTCGGACACCCTGGACATTCACGGAGACAAACGAACTTGAACGCCGCTCTTTCGTGACAGGGGACTAG
>Ga0307987_1000805_pt1 | contig 18221 bp, 7 predicted proteins | sample EllFjometagen181_FD_203157 | JGI IMG/M metagenome (GOLD analysis project Ga0307987, IMG submission 203157) | Marine microbial communities from Ellis Fjord, Antarctic Ocean - #181 | ecosystem: Environmental > Aquatic > Marine > Unclassified | place: Southern Ocean | collected 2014-10-08
CATTACTCAACACCTCGTTTAATCAGCTTACAATCTGGTTAAACGAGGTGTTGAGTAATGTTGATGATTCTTGGTGGCAAACACTTGTTGTATCAAATCTATCATACCCCCAGCGACAAAGAGTGGAAAGAGAGAATATAACACGCTTGGATCAGTTGGATCTTTCAGCTCTTGTTAGAATAATGGATAAAAATTGGTATCAGATCTCTTCAGCTAAAAAGTTAACGATGCATGAAAGACATTATGTAAAAGAGATGATGAATATTCGAAATCGTTGGTCACATGAAAATACGCAAGGATTTGAAAGTGATGAAATATATCGTGATATCGATTCTTTACAAATATTTCTGTCAATTATTAATGGTTCCGAGGTTATTATAGAAAATGTTAAACAATTCAAAAAAATATTTATATCTGACAAATATACGGATCAAAGTAGTCCAGAAAAGATAGAAAAGCCTGAAGAAATTAATACAGAAAAAAAGAAATGTAAAACTGATGGGGAAATTATTGCGGGAAATATTGTCGCATTAAATAGTGATCCGTCTAAGCAAGGCGCTGTGGTTGAAGTTGAAGGGAACTTACCAAATTCACGTTGTAATATTTTTATAGATGGTAAGTTACAGCCTTTTTACCTGTCCCAATTACACATTGTTGAATATAAGACTGAAAGAGAAGTTGTTACCATTTTGGATCTGCATATATTACTCACTTGTCTGCAAATCCGTCATCCATCATTATCAACCCTCTATTCACTCAATGCTGCTCGAATAGATTTTGTACCATATCAGTTTAGACCGGCATTAAAAATAATTGCCTCAGATCAACCTCGTTTACTCATAGCTGATGGCGTCGGTGTTGGTAAGACAATAGAAGCGGGATTAGTGCTACGCGAATTACAAGCCAGAAATAATATTGAATCCGTTCTTATTATCTGTCCAAAACCATTGGTCACAGAAAGAAAATGGGAATTGGAGATGAAGCGGTTTGATGAAAGATTCACACATCTTGATGGTAATGCATTAAGATACTGCCTTACTGAGACAGACTTGGAAGGGGAATGGCCAGATCAGCATAAAAAGACAATTGTACCGTACTCTTTGTTTGATGAAAAATTACTGGATGGTAACAATAATTCAAGGAAGTCTCAAATAGGCCTTTCAGATCTTAACCCTCCTCCGAAATTTGATTTAGTAATCGTTGATGAAGCTCACCATATAAGGAATTCAAACACTTTCGCTCATCAGGCTGTTAAAATATTTTGTGAAAACGCAGAAGCGGTTATTTTTATGACGGCCACCCCATTACAACTCGGGAATCGTGATCTATATACATTACTCCACCTGCTTAGACCGGACCTTGTTATTGATGAGGAAGCATTTAGTCATATGGCAGGGCCTAACCCGTTTGTAAATCGAGCATTAAGATCTTTACGGTCTGGTGGAGAAGACTGGAGTCAGATAGCATCTACGGCATTAGAAGATGCTGCAAATACTGCATGGGGTAGCACGATACTTCGACAAAATCCAGAATTTTTAAGCACTCAAGAGAAATTAAGAAAACCCAATATCAGTCGCGAAGATAGAGTGGCTATTATTCGTAAAGTAGAAGGATATCATAGCTTTTCTCGTTTAATAAATAGAACCAGAAGACGCGATATTGATAATTTTTGTATTCGTAGGCCTTTTTCAATTGAGATTGAGTTTAACGAACAGCAAAGAGAATTACACGATGAACTTTTAAGCTTTGAAGCGACAGCATTATCGATGCTTCATGGAAATCTGAATGTTATGTTCATGATGTCGACTATTCGCCGACAAGCAGCAAGCTGTATTTTTGGCCTGTTACCTTATTTGGACCATATACTCAATAGACGAATTTCTGACTTAGAATGGTTAGAAATTACAGATGAAGTAATAACCAAACCAGATACGACTATGGTTGACTCTTTAAAGGAGGCTGCTTCTGTAATTATTGATTATGCATCAAATTTGTCACCAGATGATCCTAAATTTGATGAATTTTTAAAAGTCATACATGAAAAACAGAGCCATGCTAATAATAAAATCATTGTTTTTAGTAGTTTTAAACATACATTGTTTTATTTAGAAGGAAAACTAAAGGATTATAAGGTTCGAGTGGGCTTGATTTATGGAGATGTTAAGGATGAAGATCGGCTCATTCTAAGACGACGTTTTGAAGGTTATAAAGATTCACCTGATTCGATTGATGTAATGCTTTTTTCAGAGGTTGGATGTGAAGGTCTTGATTACCAGTTTTGTGACATGATGATTAATTATGATTTGCCTTGGAATCCAATGCGCATTGAGCAAAGAATCGGCCGTATTGACCGTAGAGGTCAAAAAAGTGAGGCTGTTGCTATTTATAATTTAATTGTTCCCGGTACTGTAGATGCAGAAATCTATAATCGCTGTTTGAGTCGTATAGGCGTTTTTGAAGAAAGTATCGGTGATTGTGAAGAAATTTTGGGTGATATTCATAGGGAAATTAATAATATAGCGAGCAATGTTGAACTATCTGAAAATGAGCAACAGGAAAAATTAGAGCAGTTAGCTGATAACGAAATAAGAATAATTCAGGAACAAAGGGTTCTTGAGGATCGAGAACATGAGTTGTTCGGCATACAATTGCCGAAAATTAATTCAGATGATGAAATTTTTGAATCTGAAAGCTATTGGCTGACTCCTACTTCTATTAAGCGGTTTGTTTTAAGATATTTAAATAAAAAATTAGAAAAAGGTGAATTTATTCTTGGCGAGAAAGCCTTAAAGACACTTCGTCTTTCGCAAGATTCTCGAAATAAAATATTAGAAGATTACAGAAAGTTAAAAATTCAAAAAACTCCAATGAATAGAACTTGGGAGCGCTGGTTGAAAGGAGGAGATCAACATTGTTCTATTACATTTGATTCCGAATGTGCATCAGACCATCGAGATGCCCATTTTATTATGCCGCTGCATCCTCTTGTAAGGCAGGCCGCCGAATTCTTTGATACTGCGGAACCAGTTCATACCGTATTCAGGATTAATGACTCAGAAATAGAGGAAGGAAACTATCTTTTTGCGATTTACGCCTGGGAATACAAAGGTATTAGGCCTGAATTGAAGCTTGTCCCTATATGTGAAAACCTTGATTTAAGGAAAGGTTTTTTTGATTATTTAGAAGCCGGTGCTGCAGCATTTAATACTGAAAATATATTACCAGACGATACTGAATTTAAAAAATTAGATGCTATACACCATAAGCAATGGACTGATGAGAAAGAGTCCCATGTTAACAAGACATTAGAGATGTGTTCTTTTCGCAGGGAAAGCCTTGAAACAAGTCATCAAGGAAGGGTAAATGTTATTTCTGAACAACTTACCAATGCCACTAATGAAAGAATAAGGAGAATGAAACAAGCTCAACTTAATAATAATCAAGCAGATTATGAACGCAAAAAAGCTGAACTTGATAATGCTGATAACGCTGCTGATATACTTGCTCGTCCTGTAGTTTTTGGAGTATTAATAGTGAGAGGATAAACATTTGGAACAAAAGATAATTCAAACGATTCGGGATGGATTTAGTCCTGAGAAAAATACAGAACAAGCTCTTAAAAGTCTTTCTAATAGCGTTAAAATTCTCGCTGATGATCTTTATGCTAAAGATACTCATTTTATTTTTGAGTTAATCCAAAATGCAGAGGACAATGACTATGCTATCGAAGCCCCCTCATTAAAGTTTTCTTTATCTGAAACTGATTTATATGGAAATGATAAAAAATTAGGTCTATTAGTTGAAAATAACGAAGATGGATTTCAGAAAGATCATGTCAAGGCTATCTGTGCCGTTGGAGAGTCAACAAAAGATAAAAACAAAGGATATATAGGTGAAAAAGGCATCGGGTTCAAATCGGTTTTCCGTGTAACAAGTTGCCCTTTAATATTTTCAAATGGATATCGGTTTTCTTTACCTCAAAAGGATGAATCCACCAATTTGGGTTACATTGTCCCATATTGGCACGAAGAATTTCCAACTATATTAGATCATCAGAAAACAAATATTTATTTACCTCTTGATCAACCTGATTTTCCAAAAGAAAAAATAATTGAGTCCCTCCAAGATATTGCTCCTGAAACAATTATCTTTCTAAACAAACTCAAAACCATCGAGATCGAAGTCAATCTCGAAGAACACTATGAGATTATTATTGAGAAAGACGATTCAAATTTTCCTATCGTAAAATTGACTTACTTGAAAAAAAATTCTGAAGAATCAATTCTCGATGAAAAGCTTTTTTGGGTATATTCAAAAGAATATTTGAAACCTGTAGAAATTGTTCATGAGAAGCGTCCTAATGTAGAAAGTCGAACAGTTTCAGTTGCAATCCCTCTATCTGGAAGTAAAACGGGTAAATTGTTTGCCTATTTGCCAGTATGGGAGAGCACAGGGGTACCCTTTTTGATTAACGCTGACTTTTTACTCGTTAGTTCCCGGGAAGGCGTTAAAGAGGACGAACCATGGAATTTATGGTTACGTAGTTGTATTCCTGAAGTTTATTGTGAGGCGTTGTTGGGTTGCTTAAATAGTAAAAAACTCACTTTTGAAGAAAGGATTCAAGCTTATGCAAGTATCCCAATGGAAACACTACAACCTTTTTTACAGCCACTTATTAACGAAACAAAGGATCAACTTCAAAAAATTAAATGTATTTATGCTGCTCCTGATAATACATTGTTTCGGCCATTAAATACTCGAATTGCATCAAATTTCTTTTGGGATCTGGTTGGTAGCGATGAACAATTACCCGTTGCGTTATTACAAGACGTTAGACTCGTCAGCAAAAAGATAAGCCCTTTCTATAGCTATCTTCAGAGTGTTGGGGTTGAAAAAATGAATACTAAAGAACTGATTGATTGTCTTGATGATTACAATTGGCTTGTTTCTAAATCAGACGATTGGCTTTTGATGTTATATAAATATTTAGATAAATGCAAAATTGGGAAGCCATCTTTGGCCTCAAAAAGTATTGTTAGGATAGAGTCATTAACAAAAGAAAAAAATTTATCTTGTGATATTGAACAACCCATCTATTTCGTCTGTGACAACGAAGCAAGAAAAATTATTAATTCAGTCCCAAGGTGGCTAAAAAAAATAATACCTATAGAGTTCTTAGATCAAAGTTTTTTCAATCGTCTTTCGAAGCAAGAAAATTACGAAGAAATCAAGGAGTTGATGACTAAAATTCTTAATGTCAATCCTTTCTCGATTAGGAATTATTGTATCGATATTCTAAATACGTTGAGGCAGTCATACGAAGACTTATCCCCCGATCAGATCATTGATGCGACAGGCTTTTTAGTTCAGCATTCCATCGATGATATTTCTTGGAATAAATTACCAATAATTTTAAAAAATGAAGAGATAAAGATATTATATGAGTTAGGTGGAAGATCAGTTCTCGTTCCACCTAAATATGATGATAATACAGGGTGGCAAAATATTTGGGTAGAGAATAAAGAAAAAGATCATTTCCTTGTATTATCTGATGAGTATCCGAATGACATGCTGAACAGACTAATAGCTCTTTGTGGGAAAAAAATCAGACGGTATCCGGATCCTCAAAAAATTGACAGAAATGAGCAATTGCTCAATGATTATGAGAAAACAATCTCTTTAAAAGCCCCTCGTTCTACCAAAGAAAAAAAAATAACTAATTATAGAAGCCCAAGCATTTTAAGAGCTGAAAGCCTTTCCGATACAAAAAGCGCATTCAGTATCTTATCTTTCATATCAAATAACCTTCTTTCTGATTATACAGATGCTTATGTCCATTACTTTTACAGAACTTCATACAGATCTCGGTTTGATTCTGAAATATTTTTCAATTTGAAGAATTGCAAATGGCTTCCTTCATCTAAAGGTTTTGTAAAGCCGTCTCAAGCCTTTATACCTAAAAAAGAAATTAAAGAAATACTTGGTGATACTGTTCCTTATCTTTGTGAAGTTGAGCTTGATGACAAAAGCATAGAACTATTAGAAATTAAAACTGAACTAACGCTTTCTAAGCTGATTGAAGCACTTAAAGCTTATTCTGGTGATCCTACGGTAAACTCAGAAATGGTTTCAATAATTTACTCTGAGATAGATGCTAGAACTAAATTTAATGAAGAAAGCAGAATAGAGACAATCGATGAATTTACTGAGAATCAACTCATATTTGTTCGAGGTGAGGATAAGATAGGAAAATGGTGCTCAATTGGTGATGTCCTTTGGGAGAATGCTGAAAATGTTTTAGGGAAGGATTTTATTTATATTGAAAATTTTTATCCAAAGCTAAAAGAATTTTTTGTGGAAACGTTGAAAATAAAAGAAAAAGCCGATCCTGAAAGCTTTGCAAATCGCTGGTTAAAATTGCAAGAAAAGTCCATACAAAATGAAAAAGATTTTAAACAGGTAATGGAGGATATTTATCGTGTTCTTTTACCTGTCGTTAAAGAAGAAAAACAGTTGCGCCCTGAATGGTGGGATGATTTTACCAGTGAAGCATTAATTTTGACTCAAGATTTGTCATTTGAAACGAATAGGAACATTGTAGTGCCCGATGATGGTGAATTAAAGAAGATTTTTAGCAAGAGTGAAATAAAATATGCATGGCGCCCTGAAAAAGATTCATTTAACCAATGGGTACCTTTTTATGAGGCTTTTGAAATACCAAGAATTTCACGTTCTGTAACAATCGATTTGTCAGAGGACACCGAAATTAAAATTAAATCAGAGAATGAATTTATAACTAATTCGGTAATTTTAATGATAGCCACATGGTTAAGAGAAAGAGAATTTAAATATTATATTCAACTGCAAAAGGATAATTTTTTCGATGAACTTATAAAAATCAAGGAAACAATAACCTTAGATACGATTAATATACGATTTCGATTGGAAACTGAATGGGTAATCGAAGATGTTGAATCGGAATACCCTATTTATTGGGACCGTGAAGATGGGGTAATAATTATTAATAAAAATGTTTCAAAATCTCAAGTCAAAAGGAAAATTTCAAGCGTAGTTGCCAAAGGAATAATGAATAATAGGGCATATAAGGATTTGGCAACTTGGATTGAAGTTATTTTAGGCGCTCAAAATATTGAGAGAATAAACGATCTTAGTTGGTCAATACCCAATGAGATTAAACAGAAAATTAAGAAGATAGAAAAAGAAAATATTGAGTCAAAGAAAAAGATAGATGAAATTGTAATACATAATCCTAAGTCTAATAACGATTCAGAAGAAGAGTACAAAGAATCGATAGCTTCTGGAAAAAAGCTAAATAAAAACATAGAGTCAAACCCAAAATCCAAAAAGACTAATTCTGAAGATGTAGAAGAAAATAACCATGAAATAAAAGAAGATCCAAGTGATCACTCCGAGCAACCTGAAAGCCAGCCTGATAATAGTCAGCCAGAGCAAAAGGAAAGAAGCTGTGAAGAAGTCGAGAACGAAGTTGATGAAAACGATTGTTCTGTGCCCTTAAATGAAATATTCAATAAATTTATTGATGCTTTTAACCAGGATGGTGAAATCTCCATAAAAAAAGAATTTGAAGATTTGGATTATTACAATGATGGTAAAGTGAAAAATCCTTCAGGGAGAAGAGAAAAATCTGCTCATAAACATGGTGACAGGTTTGATAATGAACCGAATGAAGTTGAACGCCGCAAAAATACAATGAGATCAATGTTAGAACCTCCAGACCCAGCAACGCGAGTCCATTTGCTCAATCTATACGGTGGTAGATGTCAGATATGTGGAAGCACATTTCCTCAAAGAAATGGAAGTCCCTTTTTCATTGTTGGTCATATTGTTGAACGAAAGTTTGCAAGGGCTCTTGATAATCATGCAAATGCCATCTGTTTTTGTCCCAAACACTTTGCTCAATGGCGTCACGGTACTAAAAAAACAGTTATTGATATTGGCGATCAGATATTATTACAAAAAACTAAAAAAGAGGGTGCTGCTTCTGACCCACAACTTAAAATTAATTTATGTGGTGTTGATTGTAATATAACCTTTAAAGAAAAGCATATGACTGATCTGAAAGCCCTATTGGATTATTTAACTGATCCAAAATTTTCAAATGACAAAACGTAGCTACCCGTTGTTCCATATTCTCATTGTATCCGTATCATTTTTCCCAGTTTCAAAATTCTACTATATGGGGGGGGGGGAGCAAAATCAAATAAATCAATTCTCCATTAAATTTTATTGGAGACAGTTGAATATAGGAAACCCAGTCAATCAATCTTGTTACACCATCAAAAAAACAACCATGCTTTAACCCAGCGCCTGCACCTCCTCCTCACTTAAAATAGTTATAAGTGACTTATCAAAATTCAAACAACAAATTATTCATTCATCTCTTAAATCGCTTTTTCAAATAATATACAGCGAGCGACAAACAAGTGGATATGACAAGTGCATATAAAATCAAAATCTCAAATTTGAAAATAAATTTAATCCGAAAAAAAATTTGTACCCAAAAATTTGAAATATTCAACTTTTTTTGATAATGAGGGGGATGTTGTATTGTGGTTGATAATTAAAAAATTGATTGTTTATGTGCTGAAAAAATGTTCCCAAGACCTTGTTTCTGGTTTTGGTTCAGAAAAGCCCTGAGTATTAATAATAATAGTCCACAGTAAATTAAAATGGATACAGTATATAATTGAGAGCATCATCCTCATCGAAAATATTGTCATCTTCTTCCATATGTCAGAACTCTAATGAAAGAATGGAATAAAAGATTTATAACATTTTCTATAAACATTCTTTAAGTTGTCTTATCAATGCAGTTTCTATTATATAAGGAATAAACAAACGATGTCTTGCTCTTGTTATTGCGACATAAACAAGCCTGTTTATCTGGCTCTCTGTCCATCTTCCTGGTTTAAGGGAATCCATGCCTAATAAAAAAACACTCGAATAATCAAATCCTTTGACACTATGAATCGTTGAAATCGTCACACTGTTTGTTGTTACATCATATGTTTTTTTTGATTGATAATTTTCAGATGTCCAATTATGTAAAATGCCGTTTTCATCAAGATATTTTTCAACCATTTGCGGCAGCACTATATTGGGATCATTTTTAGGTGATTTTCTGGAATATATTATTGCAGTTTCTGAGAAGGGGAATCCTTTTTCTTTTAATACTTTTGTTTCAGCTACAATATATTTCATTATATCATCATAATTTTTGAATTGTTTAATCTCTGGATATGGCCCACGTAAAACACCAAAATCAGGGAACAATTCAATTTGCTGATCTTTTTTTTCTATTGTTGTTTTGATAAATGTAGACGCAAAAATACATATTTCTTTTGTGTTTCTATATACATATGAAATCTTATGAACTCTCACTTGCACCTGGACTCCAGCATCTTTCCATGAGTATTTATGTTTATAAATATTTTGATTGTCATCAAGGGCAATTGTAAGATTATTCGTTTGCTTGTTGAGGAGGGTTGTGAGAATTCTGAACATATTTCCGGACATATCCTGTCCTTCATCAACCAGGACGGCATCATATCTTTTATCATAATTCTGAAGTTTATCTAAAGTCTCTTGAATTATTAATTCATAATACTCTGCATCTTCATTTTCATAAGCCACTTCTTCGTCTATTATTTCAGAGCATAGTTGATATATATGGACGACCTTTACTCCAGTTTCACCCATTGGAACATTTTTAGCTGCGAGAAGACGTTTAATATAATGAACAAGGGTAATATTATAACAGACAAAAAGTATCTTTTTTATATGGGGATTATATTTTTTCAGAAAAGCAGCTTTATGGACCAATACTAAAGTTTTTCCACAACCTGAAGGACCTGTGATGATTCTATGCCCACCATCAAATTTACGGGCAATTGATTCCTGATTGCTATCCAGAACCTTAAGATGTCTTATTTGCTTCAAGTACTGTTCATTTGTATCTCTTTGCGGCAATTCAATTTTAACCACCGGAAAAATCATTTGTTTTAGATGATTCAATTCTGAATAGTTAATATTAAATTGAAATAGCGGTTTAAACATATTTTGCAAAGTCTCGTAAAACAATTGCCCTGAGTTATCTGATTGGATTTCAGATTGTGGGTGAAGATCATCCCAGAAAAAAATTTTATCCGTTTTTATGATTTTATTTAATTCTTTTTCAACATATTCATATTTATTGATATTTGGGAAAATAACACCATAATTCATTGGGATAGCAGGTTTGCCATAATATAATGGGTCTTTTGAAAGTAGATTGCCATCTTCTTCAATTTTATCCATCAAACTAAAAATATAACCTTTTGCTTGTTTCAAAGGATTTGTTCTTGTTGCTGTTTTACCACCCATATAAAGTTTAAAATATTGTTGATCCGCTTCCAAGATTTGACTGAGATCCCAGTCTTTTACTTCAAAAACAATAAGCCCGATTTTATTACAGAACAATATAAAATCAGGTTCCTTATCATTGATGTCCGGCGTGTACCAAATTTGGTATTTGTTATCAGGAACAGCAACTTTTTTAAAAAAGCGATATGCTTTACCCTCGCCTTCTGTTGTGAACTGCTCTACATTTTCTGGAATCATTTTAGCCATAATCTTTTGTAACCGCTGAAAAGGAATAAATCAAACTATTCCTGTATAATATGCTCTACATAATGTATTTACTAAACCCATTTGTTCGACTGTATTACACTGCACATTGAGCAGTTGAGGATTTGCAACCATAATTGCCAGACATTTTGCCCTTGATAGAGCCACATTGAGTCTCTTTTTACTAAAAAGAAAATCTATAAATTTTGGTAAATATTCCTGGTTAGATGTTGTCATAGAAATTATTACAATTTCTGCTTCTTGACCTTGAAATTTGTCAACAGTTCCAACCCTTGTTCCATCCGGCAACTCCTTACGGAGTAAATTTACTTGCATATTATAAGGTGCTACGATCAGAATATTATCAAGTGCTATGGGATTTATTTCACCTGTTTTATTGCAATAAGACTGCTTTAATAGATAATCAATGATTTGTTTTATGGTATGTGTTTCTTCGATACTATATTGTGAACAGGCATCATGATCAACGGGAATAAATTTCAGACCAGTTGGAGGTAAAATAAATGCTTGATCATTTTGAAGAATTAAGTGTTGATTAATATTTTTATTATCTGTAACAAGACGCCCATCATATGATACCTCAGAGATAAAATTACTGAGATCAGGATGTATCCTATAAGTTTTAGGTAAGAATATTCCTCTGTTTTCTGGTACAGTGGAATATTCAGCCATTAAAAAATCTAATACGGATTTTCCTGAATCTTCGGGGTGTGTTCCTTGTATTGGTTGTCCAAGCTGCATCTGGTCACCAAGCAGAATAATATTTTTTGCACAAAGTCCCATGGCAACGATATTTGCCAATGAAACTTGACCTGCTTCATCAATAAACAGATAATCAAAAAGCTGATCATTTTCCTCCCTTGCAAAATACCATGCAGTTGCACCCACAAGATCATCCAAAACATCCCCATTTTTGGTCACATCTTTTATGATTTTTCCGTTTAAATATGAATCTTCGTTTTGAGCAGTACATTTTTTTGTGCCGGAAAATATTACCTCTTGTTCAATGGCATACTCTTCGATACCACTTAAAAGATTGTTTATTGCCTTATGACTGTTTGATGAAATACCAATACGTTTGCCGGCTTTTAACAGCTCAAGAATAATACGTACAGCAATGTATGTTTTACCAGTTCCTGGAGGCCCTTGTATGGAAAGATAGCTGTTGTCTAATTTTTTTACAACTCTTACTGATTCACTTATGATATCTTTGGTGATATCAATAATTTTATTACCGGAAGAAATACCCTTAATGGTTAGAAAATCTTTCTTTAAAATCTGCTTAATAGCTTGATATTGACTGGTATCATTAATCATGCTGCCTGCAAAACGAAAAAGAGCAGCTTTTAAAATTTTATTGTTAATAGGATATCCAGCGCCAATTGACAATTTTTCAGGTGGTTGTTCTCTGGTCATACCTATCTTAAATTGAATAATGTTCTTTTCTGTATCCAAATGAATAATCTTAGAAAGGCTTTCTCCTGTATCTGTCCGAGTGCAGTTTTGTCCTTCTCTGAGTTTGAATTCCTGCTCTGGAAAATTATAAGTGTAAACAAATGATCTTTTTTTAATCTCAGGTGGGCATAATGAAGTCAGACCGCCTATACATTCACCATCATCAATTAGTTCTTCTTTTGTCATTTCCATTCTTGAAAATATAGACCACCAGGCAGGTTTGTCAGATCTTCGATAAAAATCAAGCAGATAACCAGTCAAGCAACAGAGTTTATCATCTGAGTTCCAGTTTTTCTTGTTTTGTGGAAGGTTTCTGATCAGAATTTCTAAAACTTGCTCTAACAGTATTTCATGTTCAGAGACAATACCATCATCAATTTCCTGAATACTATCTATTTCCAGATCATAAAAATATTTTGCTGATTCTGGTTTTATGGATAATAGCCATTTATGAAGTAAAAATGTTGATCTGCAATCATCTTCATTGTAATCTCTTATTGATTGTAATATAGCTTGATCTTTAGTTGATTTCCATTTTTCATAATAAATTATACTATCAACAGCATTTACAACATCTGCTTGACGTTTTTCCATATAAAAATTTTCAAGTTTTTTAATGGAATAACTTGATTCGGAAATTCTTAATCCTTCTCTTACAACTTTGTATAAATCAATGAGTTTATGATTTCTCAGCAACTCATCTACCTGATATTCCCTTGTGCCATGCAATGACATCAATTTTTTCAGTGCTGTTTCTTCATAGTGGGCATAGTGATAGATGTGGGCATCTGGATATTCTTTTAGGTGTTTCCAGATAAAATCGATAAAAGCTTCAAATGCATCCTTTTCCTGTTTTTTATCATGAGCCCAAAAATCTTTAAAAACAGGTTTGCCAGTTTTCAGGTAATAAATCCCAAATAAATATTCAAGACCTCCTTCTTCCAAAGGATCACCTTCCATATCGAAATAAAGATCACCATTATCAGCAGGTGGCAAACGATTAAAACCACGTATAGATCCAGGAATAAATGGTAATAATTCAAAATAATTTTCCCCAGTCGTTCTCTTTTTTAATTGCAGGGAAGCCTGTTTTCTTAAAGAATTTAAAATTAAGGAGTGAATTTTGGGGATCTTGATTGTTCCTAGTGCAGTTCCCAGGGCTTTTAATGTTGTTATTCCATATTTTTCAAGCTTTTTGATTTGACTTTTACTTATATTTGCAACCTGCGATAAATTATCCTCCCGTACCCATTTATCAGAACATAATAGTCGCCATGAGCAATAGCCACAATGATCGCATGGGACAGGTTTATGATTATCCTGGTTAATCAAAAAATCATCAAATCGAAATTTAACAGTTTTGTAATATGAATAATAATCTTGCAGATAAAAAGATTTCTGTCTCCCATTTCCAAATTTCAAATGAATATAATCGGGAACAGTTCCTTGAAAATATTGCAGAAGATCAGAATAAAAACAAAGCTGAATAATAAATTTTGGTTTTGCATTGTTTGCAAGTTTGGTATCTATGACTTCATATGAATAGTTTCCAAATTTTGAAGGCTTCTCAACTTTCTTTAAAAAATCAACATGACCAATTCTGTTATCAACCTGGAAAAATGCCTGGAAGATTATATCAACGCCTTGTGACATTGCTGAAAGGGTATTTTCAAGAGCTTGTTGACGCGAATTATGGCTGATCTCCTCAATATCAATAACATTAGTAAATTTATTTTTAAGTTCGCTTAAGTAATTCTTTTCGTGCTCAAACCCTTTTTGTTGTAAAATTTTTGAATACTCATCATCTTCAGCCTTTTTAAGCGGTTTTTCTAAATTTTGAATATCATATTTGATAATTGACGGGCAAAGCAAGAAATTAACGAGATCTGAAGCAGAATAAACGAATTGATTATGTTTAGTTTTTTGCATGTTTTATTTTTCCTGCTATTTTTTGAACAATTAATTCTGAATGAACTATACCTCATCTAAAAATTCAGCAATAAGTGTTTTTATATTTTTAATCTCAGCGGTGTTAGGCGTTTTATCTATATTAGGTCGAATAGGGAACGCCCCTACACCCTCAAAATTTTTAGTGCTGTTATGGGCTGGAAAAATAATGGAATTTTTACCTGGGAATAAAATAAAGCTTCCAGCAACATTTCTTATTGCTTCCCGGTAAGTATGCATTTTATCAATATCTTCATTTTTCCAAAACTGAATAGTCCCATCTTCATTCTCGCCATAAAAACCTGAACTGCGTTTGCCTTTATATTTTGCATCAAAAATCAATTTTTGGTTATTTTTTTCTATAATAATATCAGGTCTGAAATTATGGGAATAACTTGTGCCGGTTTGATATGATACCTGATTTAAATTTAAATCTTTAATACCACTTGATTCTGGATATGTTTTATTAAAATATAGATTAATACCGTTTCCATATTCAATACACAAACCTTCTGATAATTTATGTTCAATTGGTGTCTCATGAACAATCTTATTAATTTTAACGATAGTAGAAAAACTGTCAATAATTGTTTTGATTTGGAAAAAGCACCAGTATTCATATAAAGTTGGAAGATTTTTAATTTCAATAAGATTTTCAAAATCAAATTGTGCAAAATCACAATGGCTTGACAACTGCAAAAGGGAGTAAAGAGAGAATAATTGACGATAACCTTCTCTTCGTTGCAGCACTTGTGAGTTGGCAGGAAGGAAGCTCATCTGTCCAACCTCCTGCCACATATTATGTGCAAGAAAATGATTAATTTTTTTATTTAACAAATCAAGATGATTATGAATATCAGGATTAAAATAACTATTATTTTCTAATCCAATTGCTTTGGAAATAATCTCAATCTTTTGTAAAAGTTCTTGAAGAAAAAATTTAATAAATCTGTTCTCATTTGTGTCAAAAGTATGAAGTTTGATTTCTTTCACTGCATTAACAGGGTAGAGTCTTTTACCTGTTTTTTGCTTAAGTATTTTGCCAAGCATTGTTGTTTGTAAAAAATGATCATGCCGCAATGTTACCATTGAACTGTTTAATATAGTATCTACAATCGTTGAATCTGCAGTGTCACATTCCTGAATTGGACATTGCAACAGTTCTTTTTCCATTTTTCGATGGGGATTATAAAGAAAAATATTGGTTATTGAATCAATATCCGGGGTGCTGTTAAGCAGATATTTTTTAAGGAAAAGATAATACAAAAAAGCAGAATCTCTGCCAATGCCTGATTTTGAATAATGCTGTCCAACAGGTGAACTAAAACTGAAGATAAGGCTTGCATATTCGGCAGCAAGTTCATCCAGCATGGATTCATATAAATCATTGGTTATTTTTTTATTATGAATTTTTAAATTTAGTTTACCAATTCTTGAAAGACCGACAAAGTTTTTGAAATTTAGTTCATGGACATTATCATGAAGTTTTCTTTGATAAAAAGCGGAATTTTCTATGAAAATAGGAATTTCATTTGAATAAAATTTTAGAAAATATGTTTGCCCTTCTTCTATATCAAGGGGGGTAGAAAGTTCACTTAAATTTGAGACTTCATCTTCATCAGGAAACGACGACGGGTCATTGGAAAATGCCATCCTTAGTTCAGGATCATAATTAAATACATACATATTATTCTATGAAACTTGCATATCCTTGGATTGACAACTGTTTTAACATTCGATCTATTTTTTTGGTAGAGCGGGGGAAACGGTTGTCTTTATTACAAAAAAATAACAACTTATTTAACGGTTCTTCAAGTTTGGCTCTTGTACCATGAAATTTTGGTAAAACTTTTTGAATAATTTGAATATCCATCGCAGTATTGAAATCAAACTCCTGAACTTCATCATTACAGATATTTATAAATCTGCTGACTTCATTAACAACCCTGTAACCAAAGTGCATATTATACCCTTGGAGTAGCTCCAGCATGTTTTGTATAATATTTTGATTGTTTTCTATTCTTTTAAATTCCATATAATCCTTTTTCGAGCAAAAAGGCGGGATATCATTATCTATTAAAGAGTCTTTAACAATTTCATTTTCTAAAACCAAACTGCTGTCTGTTGCAAATGAGCTGGTGCCTGCATATTCTTCCAAATTCACCTCATTAAATTCAATAACATTTGCCCTATCCAGAACTTTAGGGCTGAACATATAAGTAGACTCATCAATATTAACAGTACCTGTGAAAAAAATATTGGAAGGGATTTGAATGCTTCCGGGAATATCTACCCCTTGCTGTGTTTCAGCATTGAGAAAAGAATGCAGAGTAATTGTCTCCCCATCAGGGTTATCAGATGTCCTGCTTTCAAGAACACTTAAGAAATCAGAAAAATAGTGTTCAACTTTTGCAAGATTCATCTCATCAAGGATAACAAAGTATGATTTTTCAGGATTCTCTTTTGCTTCCAGAATAATGTCCAGAACTTTTGTGGAATGATATTTTTCATCAAGTATATTATAAAAACCCAATATCCCTTTATTATCCATCCAGTCAGGTCGTACAGGGACAAAAGCAATCCGTTTATTTTTTTCTTTCGTATCATCATCTTGGCAAATATAATCGGCGAATATCTGGGCAATTTTTGTTTTCCCTGTCCCCGATATACCAGTAAGGATCACAAATGGTTTTGTCTTTAGGGAAAGATAATACCGGGTAAGAATTTCTTTCGTGAAAAAAAAATCCTTTGTCTGGAAAAAATCATATATATTTTTTTGGTTAAACTGCAATTTAATTGTCCTCTTATCTGGATTATATTGAAGTGTCATTTTATATTTACCCTTTTAGGTTGATATGTTTACTGTGTCGTACCATACCAAGACTCAATATTCTTTTCTGTGATTACTCGCCAATTATGTTGCAATATTTTTTCTTCGTGCTCCATATTTTTTTCAATCTGATCTAATAGAATACCTATATTTATTTCTTTTTCTTGAAATGGCATTTGGCTATATGCATTTTCAACATCTTTCTTTGTCGGATAATAATTTGATTCGGAATGATTTTGCAAATCAGATTCTATGTTTTGTTTTTGATCTGCTTGAGAATTAATAATCTCTAAATAGTATTCATAATTAGCGTCCTGTTTTTTTGTGAATTTCATTACAGGAAGAGTGCCAGATGGCTTCTCAAATTTATTGTTTTTTAAATAGAACTCAAACCACACTGGTAATTCTTTTTGTAATGCTGATGCCAAACTTTCATCATTTCCTTCCCGCCAAAAAAATCGCAATCCTCCTTTATCTTTTTTGAAGAGTGCATTATATTTTTGATTGTTATAAGTAATCCTTGCAGGCACAGGTTGACCTTTTTGAATATTATCAATTTGAAAAAATATCTTAATTTCTTTTTTCTCTGGGATAGATGAACCGTATTTAAAACAGGATTTATTCATCTCTCTTTCAATAACATTTTCATTTAAAATTTTCCATTTACCATTCATATAAACTCCCTGCTTGTATAATATTTTTTAAAAAATGCGCTTATTTTTTTCATTTTTATTTAAAGAACTTCAATTTAAAATCTCACCAACGATTTTACCATTTGCCCATAACAAAATTTATACTTATTTAATAATAGTCTATACTAATTTGCCTTGGCTCCAGAGAAAATAAATTGAAAAATATCTACACAATCACCATAAACATCAAAGTCATTATTTATATCAGTTTGTGCCAACCCGCCAAACAAGCCAAACATATCGGTTTCTCTTTACATAAACAATCTTTTGGGGGATTTGTTCTGTCTTTTAAATATTTGGCATCATCACTTTTATAAAAACAATCATGAAAACACACATATTATACTCCTGTAATTATAAATTTACACACTTCAAATTTACATCGGATTAGCAAGTACACTTAGTTTTTTTCTCATCATTCTGGCAGTAATGATTATTAAAATTTTGTCAATCTCTGTTGTCCTTGCTTATACCATACAACGAGAAAATCATATTTTCTGTAACCAATCTCCAATCTTTTTTTGGTATTTTTTTTTCTTTTTTCATGTTTTTGTTAATCTGATCTAATAACAGGTCTATATTTAACTCCTCATAGGGTATTGCTATCTGGTGATATGCGAACTCAACCT
>Ga0307987_1000809_pt1 | contig 18126 bp, 17 predicted proteins | sample EllFjometagen181_FD_203157 | JGI IMG/M metagenome (GOLD analysis project Ga0307987, IMG submission 203157) | Marine microbial communities from Ellis Fjord, Antarctic Ocean - #181 | ecosystem: Environmental > Aquatic > Marine > Unclassified | place: Southern Ocean | collected 2014-10-08
GTGGATGGATAAAGTCCTGGGTGCCCTGGATTTTGCCGGGGGCAATGTGGTGCACATCAATGCCGGTGTGGCAGGTCTTGTGCTCTCTTCGATGCTGGGTAAACGAAAGGGATATGGCAAAGATGTCATGTTTCCTTCAAGTGTAGCCCTTACCGCACTGGGGGCTGCATTGCTGTGGTTTGGCTGGTTCGGTTTCAATGCGGGTAGTGCCCTGGCCGCAAATGGGCTTTCCGCCTCAGCTTTTCTGGTGACCAACACCTCTGCTGCCGCCGGTGCCATTGCCTGGATGCTCATTGAGTGGAAATTTAGTGGAAAACCAACGGTGTTGGGGATTGCATCGGGTGCGGTGGCAGGACTTGTGGCCATTACACCAGCGGCAGGATTTGTGGGACTTTTTGCTTCCATTATTCTGGGTGGGGTTGGCGGTGTCATCGGATATTTCAGTGTGTCCAGGCTGAAAAAGAAGCTGGGATATGATGATTCCCTGGACGCCTTTGGTGTCCATGGGGTGTGTGGTATCTGGGGGGCTTTGGGCACCGGGCTTTTTGCCGATCCTGCCATTACAGGCGATGTTGCCGGGCTTTTTCATGGCAATCCCGGTCAGCTATGGGCACAGTTTTTGTCTGTTATTGCAACCATTGCCTTTTCAGCTACAGCCACATTTGTTGTGGTTCTTATTACAAAAATGTTGACATCTGGTCTTCGGGTGGAATTGGATGAAGAGATTGAAGGACTTGATTCTGCCATCCATGGGGAACGGGGGTTTGAATTGATTTAATTCTTATTTTTTTTAATACAGCCTTCTGAATTTAAACACAAAGGCCATCTTGAATCGTCATTGTTCAAGGTGGCCTTTGTTGTGTTTATCATCGTCTACACATGGCTTGATTTCGTTGGCTCATCATTCTAGGGCTGTCTGCTGAAAATATTTGGTCCGTTATGGCGCGTGTGGTTATTCACAAAATTGCTCCTTTTGTTCCAGCAAAGCCCTTAACAGATGGCTCAACGCATCTGTGGGGAATCAAAATTCTTATTTTTCTTTCCACTCAGGGCTTCGTTTTTCCAAAAAGGCTTTAATTCCTTCTTCAGCATCTTCCGTGGTACACAGCCTGGCAAAAGCCTCATTCATATATTCAAAGGATTTGTAATAATCAACATCTGCGGTGGCATAAAATGCTTTTTTGGCAAGTTGCAGGGCCACTGGGCTTTTCTGAGCCAGGATTGCAGCCCAGTTGCGGGCTTCTTTTTCCAGATCCTCTGCGGGTACTGTTTTGTTTATCAATCCCATATCAAGGGCGGTTTTGGCATTGATTAAATCCCCATAGAACAAGAGTTCCAGGGCTCTTTTCCGACCAATGGACCGGGTCACCGGGACAATGGGACCGATGCAGTTCAAGCCCACATTGATAGCTGTGAGCCCCAGACGTGCTTTATCACTTGCAATGGCAAGGTCCGCCGCCGCCACAAGGCCTGCCCCATTGGCTGCTGCCACGCCATGCACCTGGGCAATGACGGGCTTGCTCATTTTGCTGATTGTCACCAGGGGGGTCTCCATGCATTCAATCCACTCTCGATATTCAGAGGCGGTTTTGCCAAAAAAATCTCCCACGTCGATGCCAGCACAAAATGCTTTTCCTTCACCTTTGATAAGGATGACCCGCACCGTCTTTTGTGCATCAAGGTCCAGCAGTGCATGGTTTAATTCTGTGGCAAGGGACGTTGTGAATGTATTCAACTGTCCGGGACGATTAAGGGTTATCTGACCAACAAAGTCTTCACCGATCTCAACAACAATACTTTCATAATCCATGGGTATTCACCTCTTTGATAATTTTTGTTTGTTCATTGAATGGTTGACTACAAATTGTGGTGCTTGGGCTTATTAAGCCTTTTTAACAAATTTCGTAAAAATGACAATTTGCTGACCATTGACACGGCCTTCAATCTGTGCGCAGTTATCCGGGTCCAGATTAATTCTTCGTACCAGGGTCCCCCTTTTGGCTGTGAAATTGCCCCCTTTTACATTTAAATCCTTGATAACAGTCACACTGTCTCCGGCATTGAGCTCTGTATTGTTGCAATCAAGATATTTTAATGTTTTTTCCTGGCTTTCTCCTTCACCCGTTGCCTGGGCCCAGGCCAAGGCCTCTTCGTCCAGATATAGCATCTCAAGCAGGTTCTGGAATTCGCTTTCAGTGGATAGGCGTGTCAGCATTCGCCATACCACCACCTGCACCGCAGGTATCTGGCTCCACATACTATCATTCAGGCATCGCCAGTGATGAATATTCATTTTCTCTGGGTCCTCAACCTGTTCAAGGCAATTACCGCACAGGAGCACGCATTCATCGGCACTGCCATTGGACGTGGGCGGCACTTCATAAACCGTCAGGCCTTCGGTTGCATTACAGAGTTCGCATTTGGACTCACTTCGTTGTTGTAATATTTTTTCTGTATCCATTGTTGTTCAGTTCCTTAAGAGTAAATAAGTATATTCCTGCATGGGGTTGTTAACATATATTGTATTTGAAAACAACTGTGACATTGGGCCAGCAACAATCCTGATTTTGGGTTGGCATACCCGGTGCATTACCCCACGGTGCTATTTGTCGGTGTGAGCTTGAAATTAAGAGATAACAAAGCAATGGTTTGAATTTTGTGCAAATTATGATAAGTGCCACCTTTAATAAAAGCACTTTTTTACTTCTTGAATACTCCTCCTTATTCCCCGGGTGATCCTTCCGGAAAAAATGAGAAAGCTGAGAACGATAACTATGAGTAATACAACTTCCTCCACGAAAAATACCCCCCTGTCCCAGTTTTTTGTAGGGGCAAAGGATACCTTTCCTTTAATTGTCGGTGCCATTCCCTTTGGCATCATTTTTGGGACCCTGGCTGCCACGGCCGGCCTCTCCTTTGGTGCCACCATGGGAATGTCCATGTTTGTTTTTGCCGGTGCGTCGCAGTTCGTTTGTGTCAGTCTGGTGCTTGCAGGCACGGCCTGGCCCATGATTGTGTTAACCACCTTTGTGGTGAACCTGCGCCACATGCTCTATGGTGCCACCATGGTCCCCTTTTACAAAGACCTCAATTCCCTATGGAAAATGGTCCTGGCTTTTGGTCTCACCGATGAAACATTTGCCGTGGCTGTCACCCACTACAATCGAGATGATGGGCTCCCGCATAAGCAGTACTACAACCTGGGCTCCATGATATTTATGTACACCAATTGGAATTTATGCACCTTTGTGGGGCTCACGGCAGGTAAGACCTTTCCGGAGATATCCCAGTGGGGCCTTGACTTTGCCATGCCCGCCACATTTATTGGCATTGTTATCCCCTATCTTGTTTCAAAACCCATGTGGGCATCGGTGGTCACCGCTGGAACGATTTCCATTGTGGCCGGAGGACTTCCCCATAAATTGGGGCTGATGGTGGCAGCCATTGCAGGGGTTGCCGTGGGACTTGTGTGTGAAAAAATGTTTTCTGTAAAAAAGGAGCGGGTTTAAACATGTTTGGTATGGGTATTCAACTGAATGAAATTTATATGGTTGCCGGTATGGCCCTGGTGACCTTTGGCATACGATATATCATGTTTCCCCTCTCCGGGAGATTTGAATTCCCTGAACTGTTTAGACAGGGGTTGAGATACGTCCCCCCGGTGGTCCTGACAGCCATTATTGTGCCCTCTGTGCTCATGCCCGACGGAGAAACTCTTAACCTGAGTTTGACCAATCCTTATCTCATTGGAGCCATTACCGCCTGTATCATTGGCGGTTTATTTAAAAATTTATTATTGACCATTGTGGTGAGTATGGTGATTTTCCTGGGCTGTCAGTGGGCCTTTGCCCTGGGCTAACATTTGGGGAATTTCAGTGAAAATCCTTGCCCGGAGCAAGGTTTGGGAGGGGGGGTAACATCTCTGCTTGCCTTGTATCCCGGTATACTCTTTTCCTGTGATGGCCTTAGTTTTATCCTGTTATTCTGCCATTATCCTCCAGAAATGGCCGGAAAAATATTAATTTCATCACAAGTCTCAATTAACTGTTCTTTTGTGATAATTTTTCCATTTCTGATGGCAATAAAACCGCCTAATTCCACCCCGGCCTTTTGGGCAGCAATGGGCAGCAAATGGCTCAGTTTTTCAGGGGCAGTGATTTCCAGAGTCACTTTATCTTTATTTGTAAGTTTAAACTCTATGATTACCATTGTTTGACCTCTCTATTTGGTAAGTTCTCAATAAATGCGGGTGGAAAACAGGCTCTCAAAATCCAGGCTTTAATGGTACCAGGCAATTAAAGTGCCAATCATGTTTATTGCCAGGTTTCTTGAGAAATTAGGACTTGGACGAAAATAAGCTACCATTTAGATTTCTCTGTCATGCAATATCAACATATTAAACTGGGCATGGTGGTAGTCTATACCCGGGTAAGTCCGTTACCTCTATTGTTTCAAATTTAAGAAATATTGGCAGCAATACCCCACAGGGCCTTTATCTTTGGGTTGGAGATATTTTTTTTAAGGGTGCAGATACCAATGGAAAAAGGGGTTAGTTTTGGTGTGCTCTTTAAAATTTTGATTTCATTGTGAAGAGGGCTTTTTTCCAGCACCAACCGGGGAATGACGGCTACCCCACATCCCAGGCTAACCATGGCAATGATGGCTTCGTTTCCTGCCACCTGAGCATAGATATTGGCACAGAGTTCTTCTCGATTTAACCATCGGTCTAACTGTTGTCTGCTGAGCCCTTGGTCCGGCATGATAAGAGGAGTTTTTTCCCAGTCAATGCGGGCGCCGGTGTATACCACGGTGTCTGGGAATTTTGCCGGGGCAATGAATACCAGTGGGGTTTCGGTGACTTTCATGTATGCCAGATCTTTGGGCATTTTTTCTGGAAGGGCCGCAATGGAAATATCCACCTCTTCATTCCAGAGTTTAGTCAGTGCCTTGGCAGCATCGCCGGTCTCCAGGTTGATCTGTACGGCCGGGTGCATTCTACGAAATTCAAATAGGATACTGGATAAAATGCTGTATACAGCGGTGACAGATCCGTAAATGGATAATTTTCCCACCAGTCCTTCGATGGTGGAGAGATCATTTTGGAACTCAACCCAGCGTTGGCAGACATCTTCTGCATATCGCTGGAAAGCCTTTCCGGCAGCGGTGAGGGAGACAGATCTATTATCACGGATGAAAAGAGACTCTCCTACGTTGTGTTCAATGCGCTGGATCATACGGGTCAGGGCTGATGGGGTCATGTTGCAGGCCCGGCTGGTTTTGCCAAAATGAAGGGATTGTGCCAGATGCCTGAATGTTTGCAGTTCTCGAATATCCATACATGATACCTTATCGGCTTGATTTTATATAACAGTCCTGTTGTCCAACTGCACAATAAATATTGAAAATGGTACTCTGCCGCCCCCGCCGGGGGCTCTGTTGTCGGTGCTTTTAGATAATTTACATGGCCATAGCCACTTGGTACAATGAGGAGTCGATTATAAGATGGCCGACATTATGATCAAGTCCTACAATGAAATTGAACTTTTCATTATTTTATTTCTGTTCTGAAATATGCAACACAGTATAGCAAATAAATCACTTGACGCAACGATTAAAATGAGATTTTATGCTATTTAACAATTGGAAATACTAACAATCATAATCAGGAGAAATACTATGGGACAAAATTACTTTAACACCTTACCCCTCAGACTGCAGTTGGAAGAACTTGGACAATGTCGTTTCATGGACTATTCAGAATTTGACGGCGTGGAAGCCCTTAAAAGCAAAAAAATTGTCATTGTGGGGTGTGGGTCCCAGGGACTTCACCAAGGACTGAACTTAAGAGACAGTGGTCTGGATGTATCCTACACCCTGAGACCTGCCGCCATTGAGGATAAAAGACAATCCTATAAGAATGCAGCGGAAAACGGGTTTAGCGTGGGCATTTATGAGGATATGATTCCCGTGGCCGATCTGGTGATCAACCTCACACCGGACAAACAGCATAGTCCGGTGGTTTCTGCTGTTATGCCGCTGATGAAAAAGGGGGCCTGTCTGGCCTATTGTCATGGGTTTAATATCGTGGAAGAGGGCATGAAAATTCGGGAGGATCTTACCGTGATCATGGTGGCCCCTAAATCCCCGGGAACAGAGGTTAGAGAAGAGTACAAGCGTGGATTTGGTGTGCCTACCCTCATTGCTGTCCACCGGGAAAATGACCCCGATGGATACGGCTGGGACATGGCCAAGGCCTATGCTGCTGGCACCGGCGGTCACCGGGCAGGTGTACTGAAGTCGTCTTTTATTGCCGAGGTGAAATCCGATCTTATGGGAGAGCAGACCATCCTTTGTGGCATGCTCCAGGTGGGATCTCTTTTGTGCTATGACAAAATGATGGAAAAAGGCATTGAGTCTGGTTATGCCTCTAAATTGATCCAGTATGGATGGGAAACCGTCACCGAGGCCCTGAAACATGGCGGTATCACCAATATGATGGACAGGTTGTCCAATCCTGCTAAAATTAAAGCCTTTGAACTGTCAGAGGAACTCAAGACCATCCTCCAGCCGTTGTTCAATAAACATATGGATGATATCATGTCTGGTCATTTTTCCGGCACCATGATGGAAGATTGGGCCAACAACGATGCCAACCTTTTAAAATGGCGGGCAGAAACCGCAGAAACCGCCTTTGAAAAATCCCAGTGCGCTGAGGCTGAAATTTCCGAGCAGGAATTTTTTGACAATGGCATTCTCATGGTGGCCATGGTTAAAGCCGGGGTGGAAATGGCCTTTGACACCATGGTGGCTGCAGGTATTAAGGCGGAATCTTCCTACTATGAGTCCCTGCATGAGGTACCGTTGATTGCCAATACCATTGCCCGAAAAAAACTCTATGAGATGAATGTGGTCATTTCCGACACCGCAGAATATGGCTGTTATCTTTTTGCCCATGCCGCAGGTCCTCAGCTCCAGGATTTTATGAAGAATATAGATACGGATGTCATTGGAAAGGGTCTTGGAAGTGGCAATACCGGGGTGGACAATATCCAGCTTATCCAGGTCAATGAGGCCATTACTTCCACCGAAGTGGAGACCATCGGAAAGGTACTCCGGGGTCACATGGGACGCATGAAGGCTATTTTGTAAAAAAAGAGTTAGACCTTTACGAAAAAATGGGGTCAGTATTTATGGCGCTTGGCAAAATTTGATGGAGCCAAGCGCCATGACTTTTTGGGAAATGGCATCATGTCGTCCCCTTTGGTTCCCACTGTCCCGGTTAGGCCAGTCGCCGGGGACTCTGCTGTCGGGAGGATTTCAACCGTCCAATTACGAATCTAATAGTTCTGTGGCATGGTCCAGGGTGGTTTGTGTGATGGTGGTTCCCCCCATCATTCGTGCGATTTCGTATACCCGGTCCTCTTTTTTTGTAAGGGGGGTGATCAGGGTGGCAGTGCGGTGATTGACCACTTGTTTTTCAATTTTATAGTGGCTTCTGCCATACTTTGCAATCTGGGCCAGATGGGTGATGCAGATGACCTGGTATTTTTTTGACAGGGCTTTTAGTTTGATACCCACCTTGTCCGATGTTTTGCCCCCAATGCCGGAGTCCACCTCGTCAAACACCAGGGTGCCAAGATCATCAGCGTCGGAAAGGATGGCCTTCAAGGCCAGAACCACCCGGGAAAGTTCCCCCCCGGATGCAATGCGTGCCAGGGGACGGGGATTTTCCCCGGGGTTGGGTGCCATAAGAAAGGATACCCTGTCCATGCCGGTGTGAGTGATCTTCATGCCATTGACGGAAAGAAGATCTTTTTGTCGATTTTCCGGAAAGAGTTCTTCCCTGGATGTTCCCTTGGCTGAAGGGGAATGGGTCACGGCAATGGTGAATCGAATTTGATCCATCTCAAGGGTTTTTAGTTCATTCTCTGCCAGCGTGGCCAGTTTTTTTGCCGCTTTTTTACGTTTGCCTGACAGCTCCAGGGCCATTTTGCCCAATGTCTGGGACAGCTCAAGGCATTTTCTTTCCATGACTTCTATTTTTTTTGCCATGTTTTCAGAACTGGAAATTTTGTTCTTTAATGCCTCGTGGAAGGCAAAAAAATCTTCCAGGCTGGCCTGGCCATATTTTCGTTTTAGTTTTTGTATGAGATCAAGCCTTGCCTCGGTCTCCTCCAGGGTCGCGGGATCAAGGTCAATCCCCGTGGATATCTGCCGCATTTCATCGGTGATATCCTCCATCTCAAGCATTGTTCGGGAGAGTTTTTCTGCCACCTGGTTGATTTTTGCATCCAGGGGGGCATATTTTTCCAGGCCTGTTTTGATGATATCCAGTCTTTCCAGGATGGTATTGTCTCCGGTGTAGATATCATTCATCCCGGTCTTAAGACAGGTGAAAATTTCCGAGCCGCTTTTCAACCGTTTCTTCTGGGTTTCCAACAGCAGGTCTTCATCGGGCAGGATATTGGCCTGGTCAATTTCATCAATTTGAAATTTCAGGAGCTGATTGTCCTCGGTGGTTTTTTCAATGCGTGCTTTTAATTGGGCCAGTTCCCGGATCAGGGGCGTGAGTTCATTGCAGGTGGCCTGTACCCCATTACGCAGGGGCCATGTGCCTGCAAAGTGATCCAGAATATCCAAGTGGTTGTCTTCGCTTAAAAGTCCCTGGTGGGCATGCTGGCTGGAAATGGACGCAAGATTTGCAGTGACCTGTTTCAGCAGCTGGATGGTGCTCTGGATGGAGTTAATGAAAATCCGGTGCCGTCCATTGGCATTGATGATCCTGCGGATAATCAAGCCATCGGATGGGTCAAGTCCCTGGGCTTCCATGACGGTGGCGGCGGGACTGTCCGGTGGAATATCAAAAAAGGCTTCCAATTGGGCATTTTTTTCACCAGTGCGAACGAGATCCGCAGATGCCCGTCCCCCCAAAATCAGATTCACCGCTTCAATAATGATGGATTTACCGGCTCCGGTTTCGCCGGTGAGTACTGAAAGCCCCCGGGAAAAGGAGATCTTTAAGTCATCAATGATTGCAAAGTTTTTTATGGCCAGTTCGCTGAGCATGAAGTTTCCTGATAAAGTTCACAATATGAAGCAGGTAAATGGCCATGATGGCTGCCACAAGTCGGGGTACCCAGAGCCAGAAGGGGAAAATTCCCAGGGGAAGAAACAGGGCCGGGTCTTCAATCATGGCATGGTTGATGCCAATGGAAAGGTGAAGTCGGTTCAGTTCGTCCTGGTCAAAGGTGTTTTCCCGGGTCTCTTCCACAATAACGGCAGCACCATAGGTGAGCCCGAATATGGCCGCTGTGAGCCACAGAACACCGGTGGACTGACTTAAGCCCATGAGGGACAGCACCGGAGAAATGGCCTTGACAAGGTGCTGGATCAGGTGGAAAGTTTTCATCAGCTCCATCACCACCATCAAGGGCATGATAATCAGAAAGATTTGAAATCCAAGGCCCGCCATATCCCAGGCCCACCCAGACAGCATGGTGCCAAGGGAAACCGAGGTGGCAGTTCCGGTGGCGGCTGCATCCAGAGCAATGGGAGGGGCAATATCCATGAAAAAGGCGGCAGTAAAGGTGACACAAACGGACATCATCAGCCGGAAACATGCCGCCACCACGGGATTAAATCCTGATTGTCCCTGGACAATACTTTCCTGGATAATGTTGTGGGAGATGAGTAGAAAAATGGCAATTAAGGTCATCTGGTCCAGAGTCAAGGGCAGGGCAGCCATGGCACCAATGGCCCCATAAATACCGGTGAACAGGCCGATGATCAGGGGCAGGGCCGCCGATGCCGGTAGATGGAGCAGTCCCATGGCAGGCTGGATGAGAAAATCCAGGGAGTAGAGCCACCCGGAATACACCAGTAGTGCGGTTCCCAAAGAGATGGGAACCAGGATCTTCAGCAGCCACAGGTAGCCGCCGATGCCCCGTTTTAACCCGTTTTTAACCCCACCTATTATTTTTTGACGCATGATTTTACGTTTTCCCATTGTTTTTTAAATTGTCCCATAGTCCATAAGTTCTCATAATTTGCTGAAATAATTTTTATTATCAAAAATAAATATTGATATTTAAATTTTATGATTTTAATAATTTACCTGATAACATCATAAAACAGGCAAAGAACCTATGCCTGACGGATAAATTGTCAGATTCCCAGATATGCCTTTTTGACATCTTCGTTGGACAGTAAATTGTCTCCGGTATCGGTCATGGTGATGGAACCGGTCTCCATGACATACCCCCGGTGGGCAATTTTTAGGGCCAGGTTGGCATTCTGTTCCACCAGAAAGATGGTGGTGTTGTTCTCTTTATTTATTTTTTTGATAATATCAAAAATTTGTTTAACGATGATGGGCGCAAGGCCCAGGGAGGGCTCATCCAGTAGCAGGAGCTTGGGCCGTGTCATGATGGCCCGGGAAATGGCCAGCATCTGCTGTTCTCCACCGCTCAGGGTACCGCCTGCCTGGTGCCGTCGTTCGGCAAGGCGAGGGAAAAGATCAAAGACATAATCCAGATCCTTTTTGATGTTCTCGGTGTCTTTTCTAAGAAATGTCCCCATATCAAGGTTTTCCATGACACTGAGATAGGGGAAAATATGGCGGCCTTCGGGCACTTGATTGATGCCAAGGGCAACGATTTTATCCGGGGTCATCTCATGGATGGGCTTGCCCTGGAAATGAATTTCCCCCTGGCGTGCCCGGGTAACACCGCAGATGGTCATGAGGGTGGTGGATTTTCCGGCCCCGTTGGCCCCGATGAGGGTGATGATTTCCCCCTCTTCCACGTCCATATTGATATTCTTAAGGGCCTGGATGTTACCGTAAAAGGTTTGAATGTTTCTCAGTTTAAGCATCGATCTCCTCCCCCAGATAGGCTTTGATCACCATGGGGTTGTTCCGGATTTCTTCGGGAAGGCCTTCTCCGATTTTTTTGCCGTAATCCACCACATAGATCCGTTCGGACAGACTCATGACCAATTTCATGTCATGCTCAATGAGCAAGATGGATATGCCCTCTTCATCCCGGATTTTTAAAATTAACTCATCCAGTTCGCTGGTTTCCTGGGGGTTCATGCCGGCGGCGGGTTCATCCAATAAAAGCAGAAAAGGGTCCGTGGCCATAGCCCGGGCGATTTCAAGCAGTCGCTGTGCCCCGTAAGGCAGGTTAATGGCCAGTTCATCCACATATTTTTCCAGGCCGATTTTTTTAAGAATTTCATAGCTTTTTTCCACAATGAATTTTTCTTCGGCCTGGGTGGCTTTTCCCCTGAAAATGGCGCCTATTACGCCGGTTTTGGTCACCGCATGGCATCCCACCATAACGTTTTCCAGCACCGTCATGGAGGTGAAAAGTCGGATGTTCTGAAAGGTTCTGGCCAACCCTTTTCGGGTAACGACGTTTGTGTTCAGTCCGTTGATTCGCTCTTGTTTCCCCTTGGAATTGATGAGGACATCTCCGGATGTGGGGGTGTATATGCCGGTGATACAATTGAAAAAAGTAGTTTTTCCGGCACCATTGGGACCTATGAGGGCCACAATTTCACCTTTGTTGATGAAGAGATTCAGGTCTTCAATGGCCCGAAGCCCGCCAAAATCCATGGTCATATTTTTTACTTCAAGAATTGGTTTCATATAAAAACCTACATGGCAGTAACGCCTGCCACAACGAAAATTGAAACTCTAATTGTTATAGTGTTCTGGACGGAGTTTCATATAAAAAAATTCAGTTGGGGGGTAAGGTTAGTTTTTTTCAAACTTATACGTTTTTCTCACGTTTTCAATGATGCCGCCGGGACGGAATACCATCATCAATACCAGCACTGTACCAAAGGTGATCATTCGGAACTGTCCGAAATCCCTTAAATACTCGGGCAGAAGGATAAGAAGAAGTGCACCGGACATAACACCGGCAATGGACCCCATTCCTCCTAACACCACGGTGCAAAGAATGATCACCGATTCCCAGATGGTAAAACTTGCCGGGTTGATAAAGGTGGTTTTGGCCGCAAATACAACCCCTCCCATGCCCGCCCACATCGCACCCAGTGCAAAGGCCCGGAGCTTGGTCTTGGCTTTATTAATTCCCATGGACTGACAGGCTATTTCATCATCTTTCATGGCAATCCAGGCCCGTCCGATTCTCGAATTTTCCAGTCGGTTGATGACAAAGATGGTGAAGATAACCAGGGCCACAATGATGTAAAAAATAAAAATGGTGGAGCCTTTCAGGGAAAGATCCATGCCCGGAAGCCCGGGTTTGGGGATGTTGGCAATGCCGCTGGGACCAAAGGAAAATGCGTTCCAGTTTTCCAGTACCAGGCGGATAATTTCACCAAAGCCCAATGTCACAATGGCCAGATAATCCCCCCTAAGCCGCAACACCGGATAGCCTAACAAAATGCCGAACAGGGCAGCCAACAGGCCCCCCAGGGGCACGGCAATCCAGAATACCAGGCCGTAATGAAGATTCAAAAGGGCATAGGAGTAAGCACCTACGGCAAAGAACGCCACATACCCAAGGTCCAGGAGCCCGGCAAGGCCGATGACAATGTTCAGTCCCAAGCCTAACATCACATAGATCAGAGCCGATATCATGATATTGGTCTGGTACATGGAAAACAGATGGGGGAAAAGCAGGGTAAAACACCCGAGCAGAATAATACCGGGGAGGAAGAGTTCCTTTTTTTGCAACAGTTGCTGAACCCTGCCAGGGCCTTCTGTTTTCTCTTTTTTGCCACCGTCGGTCTGGCGTTTAAGCAGGTATCGCCAGAGCATGGAGAGCAAAAATGCCCCAATGCCTACCAGGGCCATGTTATGCCATCGCCACTCCACGGTGTCCGTGACGGTGTTTACCCTGATCACCATGATGGGAAAGGTGAGAAACATGAACCATATGGAGGCCAGAAACGATTTTTTAATTTCATCTTTTGCTGTCATAGTCTCAATCCGTATGTTGTTATACCTTTTTGGTTTCCGACCTGCCGAGAATCCCCGAGGGCCTGAAAATTAGAATCACCACAAGAAACAAAAAGGCAAATACATCTTCATAGTCGCTGGAGATATACCCTGTGAAAAAACTTTCTGTCCAGCCCAGTACCAGGGCACCTAACACGGCACCTGGAATGCTCCCGATTCCCCCCAGCACTGCGGCAACAAATGCTTTGATACCAGCGATGAATCCCATGTAAAAATTGATCTGGCCAATGTGGGAGGCAATGAGAATTCCCCCGATGGCGGCGGTGGCTGATCCCACTATGAAGGTGACGGAGATGACTCTGTCCACGTTGATGCCAAGCAAGGCAGCCATCATTTTATCCTGGGATGTGGCCCGCATGGCTTTACCGATTTTGGTGAATTGGATCAAGAGGGTGAGCAGTATCATTACAATCACCGTGGTGATGATAATAACCAGTTCCGGGGAGGTGAGAATATGGGCATAGGGTTCCCAGAATTCAAAATCGGGGATGAGACTGGGAAAGGGGAGAAAGTCTGATGTCTGGGCCAGGAGGACATAATTTTGTAAAAACAGAGACATGCCAATGGCAGAGATCAGTGCGGAAAGCCTGGGGGCGTTTCTTAATGGCTTGTAAGCAATTCTTTCCATGGTAAACCCGTAGGCGCAAGAGTAGACGATGGCTGCCATTCCGGCCAGGATCGCCACGGCCAAGGTGGGGAACCCTGCCATGGTTAAAACGCTTGCGATGATCAGGCCCGTAAAGGCCCCGATCATGTAAATTTCACCGTGGGCAAAGTTGATCAACCCAATGATGCCATACACCATGGTATAACCAAGGGCAATGAGGGCGTAGATACTTCCCCGGGTCAGCCCGCCTAAAAAAAGTTGTCCAAAATATTCAAAGTCAAAGTCCATATAAATCCTGCTTTGCTGCCTGCCCTATCCCGGAATGCCTGGGACAGTGAACAAGAAAAGAGGGGACAGACAACAAAATAATCTGTCCCCCCTGGATGATTCAATTAATAACACCTGAAAGAGTTAACATTCAGGTGTACATGGATGGGGAAGGCATCAGCCTCCCCTGCATAATTCAATTATTTCTGTTCCACAAAGGCGCCATTCTCCACACGATATACGGAAAAACCAATACCTGTGGCATCTCCGTTGGCATCAAATCTGATTTTTCCCAGGGGGGTGTCCACATATTCGGTTTGAAGGGCTTTTACGACGGCGTCATAATCTGTGGAACCCGCTTTTTCAACGGCATTGAGAAGTGCCAGGGTTGCCGCATAGGCGTTATCAAAAAAAGCACCGGGATCAGATCCATAGGCATCCTGGTGTTCTTTCTTGGCAGCAATGGCCATGGGGTTTTGGGAGATATCCATGGGGCCGGTGGCATAAACGCCTTCACAGTATTTGCCAGCCACTTTGATGAAGGTGTCATCTTTTACACCATCGCCGCCCATGAAAAGCGTTTTCATCCGTTTTTTGCGCATCAGGGTTATAATCTTGGAGGCTTCGGGGTGATAACCGCCCCAAACAATCAGATCTGGTTTTTCCCTTCTAACTTTGGTGACAATCGCAGAATAGTCCACAGCCCCGGGGGTGACGCCTTCAAACAGAACCACTTCAACACCGGCTTCCGTGAAGTATTGCTTGGCCAGTTCCGCCTGTCCCTTACCATAGTCTCCCTTGTCATGGAGTACAGCGATTCTTTTGACCTTGAGAACTTCCGTGGCGTATTTAGTTTGGAGTTGAGCCTGGACTGCATCATGGGCAATGGTTCTAAAAAAATTGGGGTAATCACCGCTCAGGGTGAGGCTGGGGCTTGTGGCAGAGGGGGACATGGTGACAATGCCGGAATCCTTGTAAATGCCAAGGGCTGCTTTGGTGGCACCACTACAGATGTGGCCCAGCACAATATCTGCACCGTCAGAAACCAGTTTGGTGGCCGTGTTGCCAGCAACTTCGGGTTTGCACACATCATCTTCAACTAAAAGTTCAACCTGTTTGCCAAGGACACCGCCCTGGGCATTTATTTTTTTTACCACCAGCTCTGCAGCATTTACAGAGGGAAGTCCATAGGATGCCAAATCCCCACTGTGGGCACCGGCAACGCCGAGTTTAATGGTCTCTCCGGCGGATGCTGCACCGCTGAGAGCAAAAAGGGATACAGCCAATACAGCCAGTACTTTACCAATTCTTTTCATGGATTCTCCTAAGGTTTGTCTTGTTGGTAATACTCGATGTCCAAATTTTTGGAGCTGATGTTTGGAAAAGCCGGGTCAAGCCTGGCTGATGGGTGGTATTCTTCTCCATCAATGGAAGCCGGATATTCCCGGAAATAATGCCCATGGGCCAAACCTGACCCCTTCGCCATATATGTCAACATAAAAAAATTTGAGCAGTGAATAATAAGGACGCCTTTAAAAATAAATTAACCTTTGATTTATACTGACTCCATGAGGTTGAGTCAAGGAAAAACGCGACAAATCAAGGGATTAGATGCAGCGATTTGTCCTACCTGTGTTGATCAGGAATAAAAAAAACTTGCATCTGTGGGGTGGAAACAAGTAAAAAGACCTGAACGCAATGCGCAAGGCATTAAAAGCTGAATAAAATTAAAAATATAGATGCAGGCAAAAGAGAGTTGGCTACATGGAAACTAAATGTATCGGTCTTTTTGTTAAAAGAGATGAACTGGCAAGAAAAAAGGCAGTGGAGTTGGAGAAATGGCTGCTGCAAAGAGGCATCACTGTTTTTTATGCCGATGAACCAGATGTCTCATTCTCCCAAAAGGCCCCTTTCTGCATTATTGTTTTGGGGGGAGATGGTACTTTTTTAAGTGCGGCCCGCCTGGTGGGGAGCCGGGATATTCCCCTCATGGGAATTAAATTTGGAGAGGTGGGGTTTTTGGCTGAAACTCTGGAGGCCCAACTGTTTCAGGCAGTGACGCATGTGTTGGAGGGTAAGTATGTCATAGAGGAGCGCATGCGACTCCAGGTGAGTGTGATCCGAGAGGGAAAAGAGATTGCCTCTGTGGGGGTTTTAAATGATATGGTGCTCAACAAGGGTGCCCTTTCGCGCCTTGCCCGCTGTGCCGTGTACATTGATTCGAGCTATCTCACCACCTTTAAGGCCGACGGGCTCATTGTGGCAACCCCTACGGGTTCCACAGCTTACTCCCTGGCCGCTGGTGGCCCTGTGGTACACCCTGTTGTGCCGGGGATTATCCTGACCCCCATCTGTCCTTTTACCTTGACCAACCGTCCGTTGATTATTCCTGACACAGCCCAAGTGGAAATGCACCTGGAGGATGATCCCTCTGATATTGTCCTGACCTTTGACGGCCAGGAGGGCATGGCCATTGATTCCCGGGATAAAATTATGGTAAAAAAGGGAAGTCATCCCGTAAAAATGATCTCTCTCTCCCGGGATAATTATTTTAATGTGCTCAAGGCAAGACTCATGTGGAGTGGGGGGCGAGGGTAATCAGGGGGTGTCACTAGATTCCCAGATGTCTACAATTTTAAGATTTCCTGGATATTCCATGGTTTTATATTTCGTAATACCCGCCAGTCGTCGGGTGATCTGACTGATTCTTGCAATATTAGACTGAATGGTATGCATGTCTTTGGCAATCTGGCTGTCTGGGTCTTGCTCCATGGTGATGAGTTCCGAATGGCCCAGCAGGGTTTGTAAGGGCTGATTGAGCTCATGGCAGACGGCCCCGGCCATCTCCAGGACTCCCTGGAGTTTTTCTTTTTCACCCTTTTCTTGTTCTGCCCGGTTTCGTTCTGTAATATCGGAAAATGTGGCAATGAGACAGGCCACGGGGTTCTGGGGATCAGCACTACTCAATTTGACATGGCCGGGGAATGTGGAGTTGTCTTTGCGCATGAGTAACAGATCTATTTCCATTTTGTTGGTGGGGGGGAAATGGTCGTATATGTTTTTTCCAGCCTCCGCAAAAGCTTCCGTGGTGGGGTAGATCATTTTTACACTTTGGTTTTTGAAGTCATTTTTTCCGTGGTAACCGAAAAGCTTCACCATTTCGTGGTTGACCCACTTAAACGCTCGGTTCTCCACAAGGGCAATGCCCACCGGTGATGTTTCTAGGATTTTTTCCAGGATCTGTCCCTGGTCCTGGAGCGCATCGCTGAACTCTTTTCGTTCCAGGGCCAGGGCAATGTGCCGGGCCACCAAATCAAGGATATCAAGGTCTTCTCCGGTGTAGCAGGTGTCAGATGTGTAGCTTTGTACCGCAACGGCACCCGTCACTCTGCTCCCGATTTTCAGTGGTGCCCCCAGCCATATGTGGCTCAGGGTGCCAATGGTATCCATGTCAATGGAGCGAGCATGTTCCAGTATATCCTGTTTTTGAAAAAGAAGCGGTTTTCCTGCCTTGATGACCTTTCCGGTCAGGGATGCCGTTTTGCTGAACTCTTTGATGATATGGATATTTTTATCATATTCATCCACATAGTAGGGGAAAGAGATGGCATCTTGCTCTGGGTGGTGTATGGCAATGAAAAAGTTGTTTACATTGAGAATCTTTCCAAGGGAAGCGTGGATGGCTTGGTAGAGCTCATTGAGGTTTTGTGTCCGGTTTACGGCCTCGGCTATTTCAAGCAAAACATCCATTAATTTATGATATTTTTCTTCGTGGTTAGACACTATTCTCGTCTCATTTTATATATTATATGAAACTCCGGGCATCCCTCAAAAGTGCTTTACATCTTTTTAGGACATTCCCTATTTGTAGGGGTTTTTTCCTAAAAGACTGTAAAATAGTTTTTGGATCATATGAAGGATGCCAAATTCCGTCTACAAAATTTCATCGTTGGGTAAAAGCCAACGTGGGCCTAAATAATTAATTTCTACATGGACAGTATCTCATCTAAAATGATATAAATCAAGATTTATGACCATCGTGGTCTGATAGGGGTGTCGATGTATCCATGGCTCGCTTAATAGGATCATTTTTACAGAACCGTAATTCAGGACGGCAACGTGGTAGACATGAAAAATACAAACAAATCCTTTGAAGAAATTTCATTGCTCTATGAAATCCATGAGGCATTGAACGAACACACGGATATGAAAAGGTCCTTATACCGGGTATTGAGTATCCTGGCAGAATCTCTGGATC
>Ga0307987_1000810_pt1 | contig 18094 bp, 12 predicted proteins | sample EllFjometagen181_FD_203157 | JGI IMG/M metagenome (GOLD analysis project Ga0307987, IMG submission 203157) | Marine microbial communities from Ellis Fjord, Antarctic Ocean - #181 | ecosystem: Environmental > Aquatic > Marine > Unclassified | place: Southern Ocean | collected 2014-10-08
TGATGCTTCCGAACTGCTCGATAATCTGCTGACCGATGTTACAATCGATGTGGCGGTGGATGCCACCGGCAATCGCATCCTGCATAACGTGTACCTAGATAACGTCGAGTTGAACGATTCTGGAACTGATACGGTCACGACTTTTGACGGCTGGGGCAATGTGGCCTCGCTGGCGTCGACGACGAACAACCTGACGGTCGGGCTAGTTATGACGAATCTGCCATCGACGCGCACGCTGGATGCTGGAGGAAACCTCTTTATTCAGCCGGGCGATACCGTGCGGATTAACTTGGATGTCAGTACGCTGAACCAGAAAATCTCGGGTGTGGAAGCCATGCTGGGCTTCAGCACTAATTTCTTCAACACCGGCTCCAGCACACTGGGTCCGGTCGATCCATGGGAATACGAGTTACATTCCTTGTTTAGTTCGGATGGCGTTTACGGCAAAATTGATACTGGAATCGGCCTGTCTATAGACTTTCCAGATCCGGTTGGCACAACCGATAATGGTAGCATTGCAGCCATTGATATGGAAAGCAAAGTCGCTGCAGCCGATGGTGTGACGAAGTTCTATTTCAGGACTCGCCAGGCGGGCGACAACGCTCAGGCTACGACCCGTCTTTCGGGCTTCGACGGAACCGACGACTATGAATTGCTTCCGTTTACACTGAACACCGGGGAAATCACGGTCGATGGCACGGTGCCCGAGATCGCCCGCTTCACGGCGACTCAGGTGCAGGGTGGTGATGATGTCGATGTGTTTGGCACTGCATTCACCCATCAGGGGACGGTCACCTTTACGGTAGACGCCTTTGACGCGACGGCGGGGATTGACACCAATGATGTTGTTTGTACGGTGACGCATGTAGCGACAAGCAGCGAGACAATAGCTGTGCAGACTGGGACGGAATTGGTGACGGTGGGCGACCAGACCAATACGTGCTACACCTTCACAGTGTTCATTGATGACGAGAGCTCGACTGGGGAATACAGCGTCTCTGTTGATGCGACCGACCGTTCTGGAAACGTTAGCGATCTGCTGACGGGCATGCTCGAGTTCGATCGCCAGGTCGAGGTAACAGTACAATTCCAAAGCGCAGTGGCAGGCCTATTCACGAATGACGTGACGTTCTTAGCCACGGATGTAAACGGAGCTGTTCTGGCGGGCTGGACCAACACCGTTGAGTTCACAGACGGCATCGGTATGACAATAATAGATGACGTGCCGGTCGACATGACTAGCCTGAGTGCTAAAACAGGATTCAGCCTACGCCGTCGGATCGGCTCCGCACTGGACGTGGATGGAGATGGGCAGGGAACGGCCTCGTTCACTGGTACGGGCGTCGGGGGCAATCAGTTGCTCGGCGGCGATCTGAATGAAGACAACGTGGTCAACATGACCGACTTCAACCGCCTTCGTTACTACTGGTACACGGATAACACAGAAGCCGACATCGATGGCGACGGGGCGACCGCAGTAGGTGACCTGAACATCCTGAAGGCCAACTGGTATGTCTCCGGAGATCCTCAATAATTCGCAGTAAGAAGTTGTCCGTTTTGGCCTGAAAACATCAGGTCGGAACGGGTAATCCGCGCATTAAGGTTTACATTATGCCACCCGTCGCATGAGCGACGGCTTTTTTTAAACGGTTAAATGAAAAAGATTTATGACAATAAGAGATATGAGACTGAAAAAAAGATTCAACCGATGGACTCTTATGAGTATTCTGCTTGCAGGTTTATTCTCTCTCGATGTCAGTGCGCTGAATCGGAAAGGCTCGGGTGTGGAAGTCATGCAGGGCTTCAGCACCGATTTCTTCACCACCAATACCAGCTCGCTGGGTCTGGTCGATCCGTGGGAATACGATATGACTGATTTGAACCCTTCAGGCTCGGACGGCGTTTACGGCACGGTTGAGGCCATCGATCTGGGCAGCAAAGACGCCGCGGCCGACGGTGTGACGAAGTTCTATTTCCGGACACGCCAGACGAACGACAACGCGCAGGCCACGACCCGTCTTTCGGGCTTCGACGGAACCGACGACTATGAATTGCTTCCGTTCACATTGAACACTGGGTTGATCACAGTTGACGGCACTACTCCCGATATCAAAAGCTTCACGGCGACTCAGGTGCAGACCTTCGCCGGTAGTGTAGATGTGTTTGGCGATGCGTTAACCTATCAGGGGACGGTCACCTTTGCGGTAGACGTCTTTGACGCGCCGGCGGGAATTGACACCAATGATGTCGTTTGTACGGTGACGCATGTAGCGACAACCAGCGAGACAACAGCTGTACAGACCGGGACGTCATCAACGACGGAAGTCGGTTGGACGCGCTATACCTTCACAGTGCTCATTGATGACGATAGCCCGACTGGGGTATACAGCGTTTCTGTCGACGCGACCGACCGTTCTGGAAACATCAGCGAACTGCTGACTGGCACATTCGAGTTTGTCCGCCGGGTCGAGGTCACCGTGCAACTCCAAGGCGCAGTGGCAGGCCTATTCACGAATGAAGTGACGTTCTTAGCCACGGATGTAAGCGGAGCTGTTCTGGCGGGCTGGACCAACACCGTTGAGTTCACAGATGGTATCGGTATGGCAATAATAGATGACGTGTCGGTTGACATGGCCAGCCTGAGCGCGAAGACGGGCTTCAGCCTGCGCAGGCGTATCACAGCTTATTTGGATGGCGAAGGACAGGGATCGGTCTCGTTCATCGGTACGGGCGTTGGAGGCAATCAGTTGCTCGGCGGCGATCTGAACGACGACAACGTGGTCAATATGATCGACTTTAACCGCCTACGTTACTATTGGTACACGGATAACGACGTAGCCGACATCGATGGTGACGGGTATAGCGCAGTTGGCGACTTGAACATCCTGAAGGCCAACTGGTATGTTACCGGAGACCTTCAATAATTAGCAGTAAGGAATTGTTCTTTTCGACCTGAAAATATCAGGTTGGAACGGGTAATTCGAGAATTGAGATTTACATTTATGCCACCCGTAGCATGAGCGACGGCTTCTTTTAAAGCGGTCAAATGAGAAAGATTTATGACAATGACAAATATGAGCCTACATAAAAAATTCAATCGATGGACCCTGATGAGTATTCTGCTCGTGGGGTTGTATTCTTCAGTTGATGCGCTAGCTTATACTCCCGTTCTCCCGCCCGCATGGGAAGGCGATGTCGGCCAGGTGCGTCATCTGTATCTGTTTCCCGATGACGGCATGGTACCGTCTGCGGATGAGAGCGACAATCCGTTTGGCGCGGCCGTAGCGGCTGTTTTGCTGGGTGATTTGTCCACTGGCTGGCAAGATCCGAATGCTGATCCGCCGGAAACTTATGGTGAGCCCGGCAGCGGAGCCTGGGATTTGGGCAAGGGACCAGCTGGCGAGATTAGAGTCACAGTGCCGATTGGGAATGTCAGTTCCGTCACGGGATTCACTGGCTATAACGTGGACATTCAGGTTAACGTAGTGGGGTACGGCGTTATAGTCGAATTGCCTTCGCTTTCGGCGGAAGGATACTCACTATCGAATCTGACACAAACGGATTCACTGGCCTACGGTTCAGGTTTTGATATTTGGAATAACCGCACTTGGACCGCACTGGTCACGAATGTTATGGCTGATCAGATTACGTTTATTATTGCGGCGGATTCAAACTGGGGGTCGGTCATTGACACGATCGAGATATACGCCAGAGATGCCGATGCTCAGTCGCCTCTCAAAACGGTCATGGACACGCCAGTGGCGTGGCTCCAGTCCTTTGGCATTGGACCGGAGGCGGGCAACGATTGGGACGCCCGGGATGTTTACGATTCTGACAGCGATGGTATGCTTAATTGGCAGGAATACGTGGCTGGAACGAAACCGAGAAATTCGCAATCCCTTCTGAAAATCGTGAAGATTCGGGCTGAGATTGGCGAACTGCCCTATTTGGAATGGATTGGCGGCACATCAGGGCCTTCGGCACCATATATCATCGAAAGCACGTCCAGTCTCAGCGACCCGGACTGGCAGCCCGTGGGAACGCGAGCGCGCATCGAAGGCACCAACGACTGGAGCGGCGGGCAAGCGCTGACCAACGCAATCCAATTTTTTCAAGTGATCGCACCACGCGATACTCTTTAATAATAATACTGAGAGGAAAGTAATGAGACAACAGCACCACAAACGAATAAGGACACTAATGATAATCGCGGGTTTACTACTTCCTGTTTTTGTATGGGCATATGATCCCGTTCCCCCGCCCGCATGGGAAGGAGATGTAGGTCGGGTGCGTCACCTGTATCTGTTTCCTAATGGCGGCATGGCACCGTCTGCGGATGAGAGCGACAATCCGTTTGGCTCGGCCGTCGCGGCTGTTTCGCTGGGGCAGTATTCCGCGGGCTGGCAAGATCCGAATGCTGATCCGCCGGAAACTTATGGTGAACCCGGCGACGGCGCTTGGGATCTGGGCAAGGGTCCTGTCGGCGCCATCCGTATCACGGTGCCAATCGGGAATTCCGCTTCAACTCCGGAATTTAAAGGCTATAACGTGGATATTCAGGTTAATGTAGTGGGTTACAGCTCTCCAGTCGCATTGCCGTCGCTCTCGGTTGATGGATACGGGTTGGATAACACAAACCAGACGGACACGTTGGCGTTTGAAGATCCGGTGGTGGGATATTGGTATAACCGCACTTGGACAGCACAGGTCAAGAATGTTATGGCTGATCAGATCACGCTGATCATTGCGGCGGATTCAATCAAGGGATCCTTAATCGACGTGGTCGAAATCTACGCTGTTGAGTCTGCCGATTCGGGCACTGTGTTTGTTTTTTAAGCGTTAGTTGTATATAAGCCCGTTTCCCCGCCCGCATGGGACTAAGTGTGGAGCGATCCAAATCTCGCTTTCAAGAGTTGTCATGTTGCCTGTTGGATATTCGCTATGGAATATTTTTTTGTCTTTTATTCATTATTGCCACTTCGCGGTGCTTCCCGCAGATTGGGACTAGCAAAGCTAGCTTTAGGCACGCTAAAGCCACTGCCTTCGGCGGTGGACGTTGAGCGCCATATTAGGCTTAGCTCGTAGAGCGAAGACTGGTTTGATGTTGGACGTTCTTTTTGTCTTTCCATGCGTCAGAGGTCATGAGTCATGCGTCACTCTGTAGCGGTGTCTTAACTAACAACTAATAACTGAAAACTAACAACTGTTAACGTGTCTTAACGATTAACGATCAACGAAATTCGTGCTAGCTTTGCTAGTCCCGCAAAGCGGGAATTCACGAACGACGACTGATCTTAGTTGCGGCCTTTCTTTACTTTTTTGTAGGCAAAGATCGATATTTCCTGACTTTATCCATCAAACTATTTGCAAAATCCACATCCCAATCTTCGACATCACCATAGTTTTCTTCGCAGATATTGTAAATAGTATTGCCTGGTAATAAATTTTGTTCAAGAGCCTCTACAAATTCATTGGGCCTAACAGTTACATTAACCACAAGTTCTGCAGGGACTTGCTCTCTTACTAACTTGAGCATCTTAAGGCCTCTTGTTGCTACGTTGGGATCTTCTGATAGTTCTAAACATATCAAGTTTTTTAGTTTTGCAATCTCAGGCACCAAGTGTAAACCTAGGTTATGAAGATGAAACCATGCACTTCCATTACTGTTCGCCAACTCCTGATGTATAGGAAATCCAAAATGACGATACATATCAACAGAACATGAGCAAAAAAAGTCATCTCCTACCAATACTGTTCTACCCGGAACCCACCAGTTCATCCAACCATTAAAGGAACCACCTTCATACAATGGGATCGTTTCCCAAAATTCATTTCGAAATTGCTTAATGCCATCTCCAATTTTAGCTAAAAGAAATTCTATATCTTTTGGTCTGTCAATTAAATCCAAAAACATATCCGAGCCTCTTAGCATATATAAAACATCAGCAGGGCAATCAATATTAGGAGGTCCAATCAAAACCTTCCCTGTATTGTTCTTACTATAATATTCAGAACACTTACGCATAAGTTTAACTGAAGAATTTTCGAGGTCATATTCTATCCTTTCCGGATGGGCTGTAAGATCAGGGATGTGGTCGCACCATGATGTTCCTGCTGAATATTGAACCTTTGATCCAAAAAAACCGCCTTCAAGTCCTGCTCCTAAACAAGGAACAACAACTGGGAGCGTATCGTCTTCCAATTTTTCTGTAGTACTCCAATACGCTAAATAGTCTTCAAGCATTAGCTCAGTATTTGGTACGTTGGCCATAAAGGCATCCCGTTGGACTTTGCCTTCCCTCACGGAAATCCTGGCCATAATTTGATCTTGCATATCTCCGTTCCAAAGCGATTTGTAACGCTCCAAAACCTGTGCAAAATTTTTCTTATATTCAACCGTCATTATAAATCCTTTTGGCTTTGTTGGGTTCTATCATATTTTTAGTTCTAAGTAAAGAAGTGTACAGTGCATAGTGTACAGTACGCCGTTCTTTCAATATCCAACAAGGAATATCCAATATCCAATGTAGGAAACTCCCGTCTTCGCTCTACGAGCTACGTCTGACACTGCCGTGAGCAGGTGCGAGCGTTGCTCGTATTGTTTTTCCACGGGTTTACACCCGAGGCTGCATTCTGTCGCTCCGATGGAGCTGTAATCAGAGTGCTAACATGCATTGTTCCATAAACTTTTGGCACTATTGCTTTTTCTAAAAGAACAAGCAATAGAACAAAAGTTGAAGACCAACGGACTTCAGCTAGCTTTGCTAGTGCCGCTCTGCGGGAGCAATGCATATCTTATAGCAAACCTCTTCTCTTCTTCGGGCTCTTTGCGTCTTCGTGCGAAAACACTCTTCTCTTAATCTGTGTTAATCTGCGTAATCTGTGGATAATACTCTTTTTCAGCATTTAGCATTCATCATTCAGCATTCTTCTTGCTCAACTTTAAAAGTTGCAGACACTATAATTTGTCTGCGCCCTTTATTGAAGGCATGGAAAACTACTACTACGGTTCCATCTTCACGAACCGCGGCTGATGGATAACCAATATGGCGGAACCCCTCATTCATAGAATGTCCCTTACTACCCTTCAGTTCTGAAAGTTGAGGTGGTGAATAAATAGTAAATACATTCTCTTCTGACCATTCAACACCGTCACTTGAGATTACTATTTTTATACTTTGTGGATCTCTACGGTGACCGTAGACTCCTAATATTAACCCATCTTTCAATGTCACGGTATCAGCGGGAAATCCCCATAGTTTGGTTTGTTGAAAACCTGACCAGGATGCGCCCATATCATGTGACTCTGACTTGAATAGGAAACCTGCCGGATCAGAGGTGCAATACTCTGCATAATGCTGCCTGCTTAAAGCAATAAGTCGTCCATCGTCAGTTAGAGTCATTCCCGGTTCATAAAATCTGTGAATACCTGCAGGATCATAAGCAATCGTACCCCGGTAATACCATGATATACCACTGTCTTCCGAGCATAACATACAAGATCTTGAAGGATCCGAGAAAGAACTAAAAACGTCAGTGTCAGTTATATGTCCAGACACAGCCAAAAGTATTTTACCATCGTCAAGTTCTATGGGATTGTCCCATATGTTGATAAGTCGCATAGGCCATCCCAGAAGAGGCTCTGGTGTTGTCCATGTACAACCACCGTCCTTTGAAATCGTTGACCAAGCTCCTCTAGCGTTGGCGCCATGTATAAGCCGTCTTTCAACTGCATCTACCATAGCATGGGCTAATACCATAATCGTGCCATTTTTAAGAATTTTAACACTTGACGAAGTGAAACCCCAGTTATCATATTGGGGCATTGCGGCTACTAGAGTTGATTTATCCCAGGTTCTCCCTTCATCATTTGATCTTATAAACATGATAGAGCCATCGTCAGAGTGATTCAAGCCTCTCATTCGGACATATGACATTACCGCAGTGCTACCGACAATATCAATACTCGCTTCAGCTGAATAATTTTCTGGATCATCAACAAGTACCTGTACTTCGAGATCTTCAATTTTGATATTCATTTTTTTGCACTTCCTCTTTTGATTGGTTTAAATGCTTTTGTAGTAAACTATTGTTCTTTTGTTAAATCTAAATATTTATAACAAGAGCATTATACAACTTAATATTTAAAAAATCAATGAGTATAATGTTAGATGAATTGTCTTTTTGTTAGATACTGTCAAATAATCTATAAAAATTTTGAAAAAGATTGTTTTCAGAATGATTTACAGCAGAATGATTATAAAAAGAGTATAAAACTTTTGGCAGAATCATTTGTGGCAAAATCATTTTTTAAGAAAGAAATTTAATGTTCGCAAGCGGGAAAATTTAGAACAAAATATGACAGAAAAGAAGATAAAACTTTCGACAGAATCATTTTCATGACAGAATCATTTAAGAAAGAGTTTTAGCCACGGATGAACTTAGCGCGGCATAGCCGCAACCAAAAGAATTATTTGCAGAATGATTTACAGCAGAATGATTAAAAAGAAAGAGTTATGACAAAATCATTTAATGACAAAATCATTTTAGAAAGAATTTTGCCACAAAAAGGCACAAAAAGCACAAAGATTGTCAACAACCGTTGATGAATTGAGGCATATTGGGAGCGATAATGCCCTCATTATCATAATAAGTTGACATGTGTAAAATTAATTTGTAAGTTATTGACAAGTATATTGTTAGAAATTATTAAAATAATAATCGATCAAAAAAAACAAGAAGATGAAGGGTTGTAGTATAGGGCGGCATAGCCGCAACCAAAAGAATTCTCGCACGAAGACACGAAGAGCACAAAGAAGAAAGAGTCATCTAATTACGCTAATTAACGCTAATTTTTGTTATGTTATTTTGGGAACAGTTATTTGTTTGTCTTCGCCACAAATTCCTGTACCACAAAATTCCAAAACAAGGTTACATTTTCTTTAATCTCAAATCGGTCGAAGATTATTATAAAAGAGGATGGAACAATACATGTAGGTAAAATACAATTAGTTAGTTAGACAGTTAGGCATGCTCTGACAGAGCATTTGATTGTAGCCTGGGGTGAGCGACCAACGGGAGTGTAACCCTAGGTTCTACAAGAAGCAAATCTTGTTCCAGCCCACGGCAGTGTCTTTCGTTGGTCATTGGATGTTGGGTGTTGGATATTGGATATTCTTTTTGTCCTGATGGCAGTATCCGGTCCAGCCTCTACCGAATTGTCTCATTGGAAATTACAAAATTCAAACTCAAAGGAACTGGTTGTTGTTGGTAAGATTGGTCCGATGTTTCTTAGAGAGGCGGAAACGGCCTGGACTTGTGCCATAATGTTTGCGAAAAGTTTTTATCAGGCGGGCGTCACAACTAAAGCCGCACTGTTCAGCTATTTTCGACAAGGGATAAGATGTGTTAAGCAGAAGATGCTCTGCTTTATTCAACTTCAATTGATTCAAGTAATAGTTGAATGAACTATTGGAGTAGCGCTTAAAAAGTTGAGAAATATATCCCGAGCTCATGCTGAAATGCTCCGCGACAGAATCCCGGTTTACAAATTCAGCATAGTGTTCGGAAACAAAATGTTTTATCTCCAAAAAAGTGTCAAAGGCATGACTGGTATCCTCGATGGGTAAGGCAAAGTCACGTCGCGTTGTATCAAGTAAAAACTTTACAGCATCACAGCTCAATTGTTGATCAGATTTTTTTTCCTGAGCTAAAGCGTCAAGCACTTGGATAGTATGTAAACCGGCAGAGCTCAAAGAATGAGGATTGTGCGCGATAGTGTTGAGGTCTAGAACTAACCTTATAAAATCAGGACGGTAAACTATAGATAATGATTCTCCAGGGGAAGATATAACTTTGTCCCATGAGAATGATCGGAAAAAAATTGCCTCGGTTGGGTGAACATCGCGGGTTTCTATTTTACCATCAAATGCCGCCTTTATTTTAATGCTATCAGTTAGTGGGAACGTAATTCTAAAAAATGGTTGCGGGGCTGCGTTTGCAGAAGCTGGCAAAGCCCATGCAAAATGTACCTGTGTCAAAGGGGTCTCCCTGCACTGTTTCATTGCGTCAAGCAATCTACTTTTTTTATCCTGAAAATCCATAGTTTATTCCTTTTGTTTTCTACGAGAAAGTGTACCAAAATCGTTGTTCGTTAATCGTTGTTCGCTGTTCGTTAAGACACCGCCGTGGGCTGGTACGAGCGTTGCTCGTGTTTTATCCCCATGGGTTTACACCCAAGGCTACATTCTGTCGCTCCGATGGAGCTGTAGTCAGAATCATGGCTCCATGGGGACAAGCCCCTGTGGGGACCGCCCCGACAAAGATGGAGCTGTAGTCAAAATGCTAACATGTATTGTTCCGTAAACTTTTGGCACTATTGCTTTTTCTATGAAATAAGCAAGAGAACAAAAGTTTCAATGGCAATGCATATCTTAGAGCAAACCTCTTCTTTGCGTTCTTTGTGGCTAACCTCTTCTCTTTTCTTATTCGTGTGATTAGTGTGATTAGTGGTTGAAATTCTTTCTTAATCTTTCTTCTTTGTGCTCGTAGGCCATTCACTACGTTTCCCGCAAACCGGGACTAGCAAAGCTAGCTCCACCCTATTGTTTATCCTCAGTGGTTAAAGCCCCTCTAGTAAACTCGAGTGTGCCTTCGTGCGAAAACCTCTTGTTCAAATCTTTTATAAAATTATTTGCTCTAGTTACCAAAAAGACAATTTATCTCACATTATAGTCATTTATTTTTCTAATTTCAAGCAATATATGGCATTTATTTCAATATTTTCCACTTTCCAACCTTGAATGTTTGATAATCCTTTGTTAAAGTATTGTCACATATTTGGTGGCTCCTCGTAGTTTGTTGTATTGTTATGGAGTCCATATTTAACATTCTTATTTGTTTATTGCAAGTCTCACCCACGGAAACCGTGACGGATTCTTAATTATCAATATTAAAAGTTAACAAAAAAACAAGGGTAAAAAAATGAAACCAATATCAATTCAGTTGCGTACGCTCAGAGTAGAAGCCGAAAAAGATTTCACCGCAGTGCTCAAAAGACTAGCCTCTATCGGTTATGTCGGTGTAGAACCTGGTGGTTCCGGTTTTTGGGATTTAACACCAGCTGAGTTTAAAAAAATAGTTACAGATCTTGGAATGGAAGTGTCCAGTTCCCATTGTACTTGGTGCAATAGCAGGGATTTTGTAAACGAGGCTATTGAAACCGCTGGAATCCTCGGTATCGATACAGTTGTCTGCGGTTATGGTCTTGAGTTCCAGGATCTTGATTCAATCAAAAAACTTGCTGATATTGTAAATCCTATCCAGGAAAAACTTGCAGAAAATGGAATTACTTTTTACCAGCATAATCATGATTTTGAATTTCGTCGTCTTGAAGATGGTAGAGTAGCCTATGAAGCCTATATGGAGCTCTGCCCTAATATGAAGTATGAAATCGATACATATTGGAGCGCAAACATGGGCAAAGAGGATCCTTATGAAATGTTGAAAATATTCCGCGATCGCGCGATTTTTCTGCACATAAAGGATGGTGACTTCAATCTTGAACACAATATGCTGGCTGTCGGTGATGGCGTAATAAACTTTCCGCATGTCCTAGAAGCCGTGAATCTTGATGTAACTAAATGGATGGTCGTTGAACTCGATAACTGCAAAACTGATATGTTCGAAGCTGTTGAGAAAAGCTACGATTATTTAATTCAAAACGGTCTTGCAACAGGCAACAAATAAAAGCTAGAAGCGCCGGGCGAATATCTTGAAAAATAAGGTTCTGTACGGTTTCCGTGGGTGAACCAAAAAAGATTTAAATTCGACTGCGTTGCAGTCGTCACTAGTAATGAATTAATTAACCATGCATTTCATACATGGCTATTAATATTGAACAGGTAGGCCATTCGCTTTGCTCATTGCTTTAGCCTATTAAGTTTATTATAAGTGGCTGAAGCCTCTCTTGCGAGCTCGAGTCGCTGTTCTAAGACTACGGAGTAGTCAAACTTTAATAGCCTCGCATGCAATGCGGGGTTAGTTATAACAAAAACAATACGACCCTGGAGGGGTCGAACAAAAAGGCATCACCCACGTAAATTGTGACGGAGCCACAAACAAAGGAAATTTAAAATGAAGAAATTCAAAAAGACATCAGATATAAAGGTTGGCGTAGTTGGATACGGTGGTGCATATAATATGGGAAAAAAGCATCTAGAGCAAATGCAGGCAGCGGGAATGATACCGACAGCTGTTCTTGAAATAGATGAATCTCGACTAGCCGTGGCAAAAGAAGATTTTCCAGGTATTCAAACATATACATCAATTGATAAAATGATTAAAGAGTCAGGCATCAAGTTGGTAGCAATTATTACACCTCATAATACACATGCAAAACTTGCTATGAAGTTTCTAAAACAAGGTATTTCTGTTGTTTGTGAAAAACCATTAGCAATTACAACTGCGGAATGTGATGCAATGATTAAAGCGGCAGATCTGTCTGGTGCTCTTTTATCCACATATCATAATCGCCATTGGGATGGTTGTATTCTTGAAGCCATGAAACGTATTGTTGACAAGGGTGAAATAGGGGAGCTTGTAAAAGTTGAGGCTAGAATGGGTGGATTTAATCAGCCTGGAGACTGGTGGCGATCAAGTCAGTCAATTTCTGGCGGAATCTTGTATGATTGGGGTGTACACTTTCTCGAATACTGTCTTCAAGTTATTGATGCTGGAATAACAGAAGTATCTGGTTTTGCTTGTAAGAGTATTTGGGACACTAAGTGGGGAGATGACACAATTGACAGCGAAGGCTATGCTGTAATTCGTTTTGATAGTGGTGTATGGATGGATTTAACGATTAGTAATGTTGACCAAAACGTTAAAGATGGTTTTATTGAATTCACAGGTACCAAAGGTTCTTATCTTATGATTCCAGGCGATAAATATAGGATTATCAAACATAACAGTAGAAAACAGAAAACTATTGTTGAGGGGCCAAATCCTAAGGGAAAAGAGGAACTCTACTACAAGAATGTGGCAGATGCCTTGACTGGTAAAGCCGAACTGATTATTACTGGTGAATGGTCAAGAAGACCAATCCAGATTTTAGATCTTGCAGTCAAGAGTGCAAATCAGGGAAAAGCCCTAAAAGCTAAATATAAGTAAAAAAAAGAGTTTTCTCGCAGAGGCACAGAGGACGCAGAGAAGAAAGATTAAGAAAGAGAAGAATCTTATGACAGAATCATTTTAGAAAGAGTTTTGTCCGCAGATGACGCAGATTTACACAGATTAAAGAAAGAGTTTTAACCACGAATCTAACGAATCACACGAATAAGAAAAGAGAAAAAGAACAAGATAAGATGGTCAGCTAATTTCGCTAATTTGCACTAATTTTTTTGTTGTGTTATTTTGTGAGCAGTTATTTGTTTGCTTCGCCACAAATTCCTTTGCCACAAAATTCCAAAACAAGGTTGCATTTTCTTTAATCTCAAATCGATAGAAGATTATTATGAAGAAGATGACGATGAGGATGTATTAGCTCCTGCCCTGTTTAGGGGAGGTGGCATGACACACGACAAAGGGGAAGTGAGGCTGGAGCTCGCGACAGCAATGAAACGTAGTGTAATGTCCTACCATGACGGAGGGGTTCCTGCTCCCGAGCAAAAAGATAACACTTGAACGTGAAATGGGAGGGGCAGCGTCCTCGCTGACATAAAAAAGGGCTGATGGCCTGTAAAACATACTAGCCTAGGGCAACGCCCTAGGTATATAACACGAGCTATGCTCGTACCTGCTCATAGCAGTGTCTTAACGAACAACGATTAACGAACAACGTGTCTTGACTAACAACTATTAACGTGTCTTAACGATAAACGATAAACGAACAACGAACAACTATTTATATTAACTATTGTATATTAAAAAAAAGAGGTAATAATATGTTCAAGATTAAAGTAATGACCGCGTTCGTATTTTGTATGCTAATTGCAAATATGACTTTTGGAGCTGAAAATCAGATATTTGCTTTTGAAAAACAATCAAAAGTAATTAAAGTCAATGATTTATATGCGGCAGAGTTTTCTGATTTATGGAAAACTGATGGTGAGAAATCCTTGAAGATCTCGTTTAAGAAATATAACAAAGGTGAAGATCAGTGGCCAGGCGTATCCGTGTCAACCGCCAAACCTTACGCCCCCTTGAGTAAAGAAAGTAGTATTGCAGTAGATGTCTTTAACCCTCAGGATGAAGCTGTTAAGTTCTATATTACGCTCTGGGATGCAAAGTCTAAGATGTATACAGAAAAATTTATGTTGAAAGCCAAATCTGCAAGTACAATATCATTCGAACTAACAGATTTATCTGATTTTGCTTGCAAGAATATTAGCCGGATTAAGCTATATACCGCCCGTCCAGAAAAAGCATACAGTGTCTATGTTGACAATCTCAGATATATTATTGACAACAAAACATCTGAAAAGGAAAAACAGCGGGGGTACGTGCTATTTAATCTCAGCACATTGGAGTCCATGAGCAACGACTACGTCCCATCGCGCAAGTCGATTGCCAGCGAAGTATCCTGCGACATGGCAAGAGGTGAATACAAGTCTTTGCAGTTTGGCGTCCATGCGTTGAGGGACTTGAAGAACATCAAAGTTACTGTGTCATCTGACATCGATGTTAAGATATATCATCGCCGCGATATTTATGTAAATCCTGGGGCTGAGATGAACGGCGAATGGGAATTAGAGCATTTACAGCTTGGAGATACCGTTAGCGAACTTGAGGCAGGCGCCAGTGTCAACTACTGGTTGACATTTCATGCTGATACGAATACACCGCCGGGTGCACATCATGGCAGGATTCTTGTGGAAGTTCAAGATACTTCGGCAGAGCAACTGGATCTGACGGTACAGGTAAGGCCTTTTCAGTTGGCTGATGCCCGAATACCATTTGGTATGTACGATTTCGAACTCCGACACAAGATACCGCGTCCTGATCGAAGGGTGGTGGAGCAATACCGGAACATGGCTGAACACAGCCACAACTCTAGCACATTTTATGCATGGGATAGAGAAGCGCTTGTCAAACGCGTTGCCCAAGCACAAGAGGGGGGACTTATCCAAAAAGAAATTCCTTGTATTCTTGAGTCTAGCCGCTTAAAGGCTCAAAAACCAGGAACTTTTATACCTTTACTCTCCGTTGATGAATTAAATACAGAGGTCGAATGGATGCAAAAGCAGCACAAGGATAACGGATGGCCAGAATTACTCGTTTATACTATTGATGAGCCAGCGTATGAGTTGCCTAAGCTAGAAAAGGCATTTGCTCCACTGAGAAAGCTAGACTCGCCTTCCCGCTTGACAACGGCCATGTCCTCCGCAGCAGTTTATTCTCATGGCAACACGCATGACGTATGGATCGTGCACGATGGGCATTCTTGGCCAGGTATGCAGGAAGAGGCCAAGCGTCGTGGCGCACAGGTCTGGACTTATTCTTATCGCATTTGGAGACAAAATCATAGTCCGCTTCAACAACGATACTACGCTGGATTTTATACTTGGGCGAACAAGCTGAGTGGCAATTTCGTCTGGGTCTATTACCACTGTCCTCCAGGACGCGCAGATCAAGCAGATGCGATGAACATGGTTTGGTGGGACGATCCGGTTACCGGAGAAGACATGCCAACTACTGGTTGGGAAGCCCGTCGTGAGGGCATTGACGACTATCGCTACCTTCAGATGGTCGAAGATGCTATAAAGGTAAATCAGGGTAACCCGTTGGCTGTCGAGGCTGCCGTGTGGCTAGAGGAGGTCAGGGCGCTTCTTCTGAGCAACGCTAGGCAGGATAAGGCTTTTTTCTCACCAGTGAATCCTGATTATCACCTAAATGCTAGCATTCAGCCGCATATAGTGGAGGCGGGTAACCCTCTTAAAGTAGAAGACTACGAGGCAATCCGGGCCAAGGCTGCCGGTTACATCGAAAAACTTGGGCCTGCAACTGCCGATCAACTCGAGTATCCGACTGTTAACTATCTAAAAGATGAGGCTGCTGGTTTCCGTGGCCTGACAGTAGAACAATGCATCGAGGGCTTGGATAGCAATGATGTTTCCACCCAGCGTGCTGCCGCATGGGCATTATTCGAAATGGGATCTGGTGCCTCGCCAGCTGTTCCAAAACTTATGGAAGCATTGGATGATCCGGACACTGTCGTTCCCGCTTTGAGGGCGCTTGAATCGATTGGGCCGGATGCTTTGCAGGCTAAGCCCAAAGTGGCAACGTTTCTAACGTCTCCAAATAATTTCGTACGTCTGGGCGCAAATCGTACATTGGCTGCAATTTCCGGCGATACAAAGCCCTTGTATATACACCACTAATAAAAATGACTAGTGGAGGCTGGTGCATAATTATCATAGGGCGCCTAGAAGCAATCAAAAGAATTTTCGCACAGAGGCACGGAGAACAAAAGAAAGAATTTATGACAGAATCATTTAATGACAAAATCATTGAAAGAGGAGGGATTAAATGCAAAGAAAGTAATAAAATCATAAAAAGTTGGTGGCTAGTCTCTTGTTTTGTAACGTATTTAAAACAAAACAGTTGTGAATGTTCTTAAAAATAATCGATCAAAAAAAACAAGAAAATGAAGGATTGTAGTACGAAAATACACGAAAATCGCGCTGCTCTAAGAGTATGCATTGCCATTGAAACTTTTGTTCTCTTGCTTTTTTCTGTAGAAAAAGCAATAGTGCCAAAAGTTTATGGAACAATGCATGTTAGCAATTGGGGGATAACTTTTAAATTACCAGTTGGGATTGATACTCGAGCGTGCCGAGATATATTTTGACCACTTAAGATAAGCAAGATGGCAATGAGGACATTGCCGCTCCCAATCACCAAGACTATACTTAAACGCGAGACCGGGAGCGAGAACGTCCCCGTTCTCATGAAAAGTTGACTTCCATAAAAATGATTCTGCCCCAAATGATTCTGCCAATAACTATTCTTTCCTAAAAAATGATTCTGCCATAAAATGATTCTGTATAAAAGTACACACTCTTATTGACAGTTCTTGGCCTTTATTTTATAGTGCCCGTTATTGACGGAAATGCTGAAACAGAATATACTAGCTAACTTTTAATTGATTATGAAAATTAAAAAAAATCTCTCATCTAAAGACAAAAAACAAAAAGGCCTTCGTGAAAAAAAACTTCAATAATTTCCCATTTGCTCCTAAAAAACGGCCGTTCTTTTATGGCTGGGCAATCCTTCTCTTCAGTTCGATCGGAGTTCTAATGAGTATGCCTGGACAAACAATGGGCGTCTCTGCGTTTACTGAACACTTAATAAAATCACTGGGAATATCTCGTTCTGAATTGGCTTTAGCATATATGTTAGGAACACTGACAAGCTCGTTTATATTACCATACGCAGGTAAAGTTTATGACAAAGTAGGAGCCAGAGTTATGGCTTTTGCTGCTTCTGTCGGCATGGGATTGACTCTTGTAATATTGAGTTTTTCAGATAGATTTACCGTTGGACTTAGCTCCTTTAGTGTGATTGTAGTGATGTTTTTCGGCTTCCTTATGTTGAGGTTCTGGGGACAGGGTGTCCTTACTTTGAGCTGTCGTAATATGTTGGTGAAGTGGTTTGAGCATAAACGTGGACTGGTCACTGGTTTGAGTGGACCAATTGTTGCTTTGGGTTTTTCAGCTACTCCACTAGCTCTAAATTATTTCATTACTAAACAAGGTTGGCAAAATACCTGGTTGATTCTCGGTATAATCTCAATTGTCGGTTTTAGTTTGTTGGTACTTGTCTTTTTCCGTGACAATCCTGAAGATTGTGGTTTACTACCTGATGGAGTTCATGCGGATGCCGCTGCTACTAAAAAAGAATCTATAGCTATTCGACAATATACTGCTTCTGAGGCAAAAAGAACTTTCCCTTTCTGGATAATTGGTTTGTCACACATTCGTCACCCTTTCACTCTAATTTCTCAGGTATTATTGGCGAGCATTTAAAATCTGGGTCAATGAATACATTTGAGTCAATTCCCAAGGCTGCCATGAATGCTGCTGGAGCATCTTTG
>Ga0307987_1000811_pt1 | contig 18091 bp, 12 predicted proteins | sample EllFjometagen181_FD_203157 | JGI IMG/M metagenome (GOLD analysis project Ga0307987, IMG submission 203157) | Marine microbial communities from Ellis Fjord, Antarctic Ocean - #181 | ecosystem: Environmental > Aquatic > Marine > Unclassified | place: Southern Ocean | collected 2014-10-08
TGCGGGCGCCGCGCAGGTCCGGCTTGGCGGCGATGGAGGTGATCACGAATCTCAGCTGATCCTCGCTGAGCTGCTCGTTGTAGCTCACGCCTCCGACATTGTGCCGCCGCAGATCGGATCCCAGGCCTTCGATGTGATCGTGGGCCATGTCGAAGCGGATGCGGACATCGTTGACGTAGACCTGGTCTTCGACGCAGATGAGGTGGATGGTCCCCAGCACGTCCACCAGCTTGGCCTGGACCCGCACCCAATCGGTGATGGGCTGGTGGAAGGCCGCGTTTTCGAGATCGTGCAGCTTGGTGAGCCGCAGCAGACCGTAGAAAATGCGGGCGAACTGCTCGCCCAGATCACGGACCTGGCGGGACAGCTCGCGGTCCTCGGCGGAGCGAGCGCGCTCGAGCTGTTTGCCCAGCTGGGCCTGGGCCGTCTGGAGTTGATCGAGTTCAGCTGTCATCACCCACCCTCATTCCGAGCCGGCGGTGGCGCACGAGGCTCTGCATACAGTGGGCGTGGAGGTCGTCACTGGCCGACTTGGCCACCAAGCGAATGTAGTCTTCGGCTTGTTCGCCGGGGATGTGCGACAGGCCGGTGACCGCAGCCCGCTTCAGGGTCGCCTGACCGAGCAGCACACGCTTGAGCAGCCCCCGAGGCTTGATCCAGCCCAGGAACGTATGGAATGCACGCTCTTCCCAGATCTGCACCATCGCGGTGGCCAGGCTGTCGACCTCCCGGGGCTGCAGATCCCGGTTGGCGTTGCGCTGCAGCCGGCTGGCCACGGCGTGGAAGGCCCAGCGTTCCTTGTGGACCTCGAGCATCCGTAGGGCACGTAGGCGAACCTCGATGCTGCCGGCATCCAGCAGCTGCGCGAGGCGCTGACCCACGAGCTGATCGTAGTCGCCCTGCTCGATGATGCCCAGGGCCTGGAGCTGCACCTCGACGTCGGCTTCGACCACCAGATCGAGGGCCACCCGGGCACCGCGCTTGTCGTCCACCAGCGCCACGACCTGCAGGAGGTCGGCGGCCACGGGGGGCTCGGACTCGCTGATGCCGCTCACCAGGGAGTCGATGTGGGCCCCAGAGGATTCCACCAGCAGGGTTCGGGTGACCCAGCGCGCGGTGTTGCTTCGCTCTTTTCGAAGAATGGCGAGCAGCAGCGGCACGGGATTGCCGGGGATGGCGCCCACCAGAGCCTGCAGCTCTTCGGGGACCTCTCGGGAGCCGGAGGGCACCGAGCGGATGATGCGGGACAGGGCGCGCTCGTCGGTGAAGGCTTCGAGCAGATCCTGCTTGCGCTCGAGATCCTTCTCGCGGAAGGGCAGCGCCTGGATGATCTGCATGACGTCGAGCAGTGACGACAGCAGGCCCTCGGAGAGCAGGAAGTCACGGATCTCCCGAAGGATGGGCGTGGCTTCCTCGAGCTCGAGGGGTTCCACCGGGTTGCAGGCCACCTCGAGGACTTCCCGCAGCAACCGCACGCACTGCTGGGGCAGGGCGACGTTGGAGTCCTCGCGGGCGGCTTCCTTGATCTTCTCTTCGTCGATCTCGACCCACGATAGGGTCGCGCGCTGGGTGTACTCGGGCCAGGGAACATCGAAGCCCTCGGGGGCGGAGCTCGCGAGGATGGTCATCTCATCGCCACCGTCGTCACCGTCGGCGAAGTCACCCATCTCGCTGATCAGCGCCTCGTCCACGAACTCGGTCTCGTCGTCTTCGGGCACGAAGCCCTCGACCGAGTCGACCTCGATGTGCTTGAAGCCCGCCTTCCACAGCAGGGTGACGATGTCGTCTTCCTGCTGGCGGATGCCGACATAACGAATGGACAGGATGCCCAGGAACTGAGTGATCTCTTCCCAGGCCACGTCGGGGTCGACGGAGATGCGACGCACCCCGTCGCGGAACAGGCGGAAGGACAGGGAGCGCTCGCGATCGCGGTTGAGGTACACGACCTCGCTGCCGAGCACCATCTCCCACGGCCGAATGTGGAGCTTGAGGGCGCCGTAGGTCTGTAGGTACTTATCGAAGCGTGTGCGCATGTCGTCGAGGAAGTTGCGGATAGCCTTGTTGTCGGGCTCGTACAGCAGGTAGGAGCGCGCGGCGCGACCCAGGGAAACCAGGGCATCGCTGGCGGCGCGCCCGGCCTCGGAGGTCCCGACGGCTTCCTCGTCTTCGTCCGCCTCGTCGAAGGCCGCACCCAGCATGGACGGGGCTGCGGGTGCAGCCCCCGGTGCGCCGAGTTCGTCCGGTGGCGCATCGAACGGATCGCTGTCATCCGGAACAACGAACTCGGCAACGGGCTCGGCTGGAGCCGGAGTGGGAGGATCCTCGGGGGGGGCCTCGAATGGGCTGTCCTCGTCGTCGAGATCCCAGAGAGACTCGTCACCTGTGGTCATGCGCATCACCTACCTATGCTCAGCATACCGAAGAAACGGAGCGATTTCGCCCCCGCCGCGATAAGCTGCAACTTCGGAAGCCAAGGCCATGCCCACTCCACGTCCCCGCATCCTGTCCCTCGGCACCGCCAACCCCGATACCTGGTATCGGCAAAGCGAGGTCGTCGAACGGTACCACGTCCAAGATCCGCGGATTCGTTCGCTGTTCGGCTCGGGGCACATCCAGGGTCGACACCTCATCCTGCCGCCTCCGGATCCCGACGGTCAGCCCAACGAGACCCAGGGCCAACTGTTGGAGAAACACCTGCGTGGCGCGAAGGACTTCGGCGCACAAGCGGTGCAGCGCTGTCTCGACGCCGAGAACCTCTCCCCCCGCGACGTGGACTACCTGGCCTGCATCACCACCACGGGGTTCATGGCGCCCGGCCTGTCGGCGCACATGGTGGACCGCCTGGGCATGCGCCCGGACTGCGGCCGGCTCGACGTGGTCGGCATGGGCTGCAACGCGGGCCTCAACGGCCTCAGCCCCATCGCCAACTGGGCCATGGCCAACCCGGGCCGCAACGCCCTGCTGGCCTGTATCGAGGTCTGCTCGGCGGCCTACGTGTTCGACAACACCCTGCGCACCGCCGTGGTGAACAGCCTCTTCGGCGATGGTGCCGCTGCCGCGCTGGTCCGCTCCGACGACGCCGACGACCGGCGCTTCGCCCCCGAAGTGCTGGGCTTCGAGTCCCACATCATCACCCCGGCCATCGATGCGATGCGCTACGAGTGGGACGACGACGCCCACAAGTTCTCCTTCTTCCTGGACCGGGACATCCCCTACTTCATCGGCGAAAACGCCGAGAAGCCCGTGGACCGCCTGCTGGGTCGCTTCGGCCTGAAGCGCCGACACGTCTCGCACTGGGTCATCCACTCGGGAGGCAAGAAGGTCATCGACGCCATCAAATACAACCTGGGCCTCACCGCCTGGGACGTGCGCCACACCGTCAGCGTGCTGCGCGACTACGGCAACCTGAGCTCCGGCAGCTTCCTGTTCTCCCTGCAGCGCCTGCTCGACGAAGGCGTCGTGGAGCGTGGCGACTACGGCGTAATGATCACCATGGGCCCCGGCACCTCCATCGAGACCGCCCTGGTGCGCTGGTAGCGCCCCACACACCAAGGATCGGCCATGAAGACCCTGACCAACATCCGCTATGAAGAGGTCAGCCTCCACGACAAGCTGGTGGCCTTCGTGACCCTGGACCGCCCCCAGGCGGGCAACCGCATCGACGTGCGCATGGTCCAGGATCTCGCCGCGGTCTGCGACCACCTCGAGGACGCCTCCAAGGCCGACGTCGTGGTGTTTCGGGCCGAAGGTCCCGACTTCTGTCAGGGCATGGACTTTCGGGCCTTCGCTCCCGACAAGCCCATCGACATCCACGGCTTCAACAAGTGGGAAAAGATCGCCGCCCGCCTCGAGCGCCTCCCCAAGGTCACCGTGGCGCTGCTGGATGGCTTGGCCGCCGGCGGCGGCTTCCAGCTCGCGCTGGTGGCCGACCAGCGCATCGCCACCCCCGGCGCTCACTTCCAGCTGCCAGAAGTCCACATGGGCTTCCTGCCAGGCATGGCCACCTTCCGCCTCGCCAAGTACGTCGGCCTGGGCCACGCCAAGCGCATCATGCTCTGCGCCGAGACCGTCACGGCCAGCCGCGGCCTCGAGCTCGGTCTGATCGATACCGTCTCCGAGGACCTCGACGCCGCCTTGGGCGACACCATCCGCGCCTTCGGGCCCATCCACAACGTGACGGTGCAGCTCTGCCGGCGCCTGCTCAACGAGTCCTTCGCCGTCGATTTCGAGAACGCCATCGGCCACTTCCTGGCCGCCCAGCATCGGGCCGTCACCCAGACCGCGTTCCTCGAGACCCTCGAGCGGGAGCACCAAGATTGAGCGCGATCTCTCCCCGACCCTTCGCCGTCGACCCCGACGTGATGGGTCGGATTCGCCCCATGCAGCATCGCGACGCGGCCGACGTCGCCCAGCAACACCACAGCGCCATGGGCACCAGCCTGTGGGCACGGCTGGGGCTTCCCTTTCTCGAGGCCCTGTACCGGGCGCTGGCGGACTCCCCACACTTCCTGGCGTTCGTCTACGAGGATGAGCACGGCCTGGGCGGGTTCATCGCCGGTTCCACCGACACCCCGCGCATGTTCCGCGAGACCCTGCGAGCCCACTACCCAGCCATCACCGTCGCCACCGCGCGGGGCGTGACCCGCCACCCCGGCGTCGCGATCCAGCTCCTGCGCACCGGCGCCTACTTCGACGCCTCTGGGGACGAGATCCCCGGGGAGAGCCTGTTCTGTTCGTTCCAGGAACGGCTGCGCGGCACGCGGGTCAGCGGACACATCAACAAGGTGTTCTTCGACGAGCTGTGCGCCCGCGGCCACCAGCGGGTGAAGATCACCACTGAAGCCGACAACCTCGGCGCCAACCGCCAGCTTCGTTCCTGGGGCTTCGCGTCCGATCTCGCCTTCGACTTCTACGGCAAGGCCATGGTCCGCTACGTGCTGGATCTCGAGGCTTCCCCTCGTGTCGAGCCCACCTCCCGGCACCCGGCGGTCTGATGTCGGGAAGATCGGGATCACCTTCCATTCGCCGGAACACTACAGGTGTAGCCCCGGCGTAGGAAGGTCGGCGAGCCCGTGCTACCTTTCCGAACGGACACCATTTCCCTCTGCGCACCACCCCTACGGTCCCCCCTCACCTGTCCTGGAGATGCCATGCGCGCCGGCCCTCACACCGCTCTTCTCCTGCTGATCCTCTCGGCATGCGGCGAAGACCCCAAGACCGACGACACGGATACCACACCTCCCGCCGAGACCGGCCCGGACACCTGGGCAGAGTTCGTCGACGCCGACGGTGACGGCATCACCACCGCCGACGGCGACTGCGACGACGAGAACCCGCTGGTCTTCCCCGGCAACGAGGAAGACTGCAACGGCGCCGACGACAACTGCAACGACATGGTCGACGAGGGCTGGCCGGACACCGACGGTGACGATCTCGCGGACTGCCTGGACGAAGAAGAGTGCGACGGCGTCGACAACGACGGCGACGGTCGGATCGACGAAGACTTCTCGGACACCGACGGCGACGGTGTGGCCGACTGCGTGCAGGTGGAGACCTGCGACGGTCTGGACAACAACGGCGACGGTCAGATCGACGAAGGCTTCGACGCCGACGCCGACGGCTACACCACCTGCGGCAGCGACGACCTCGAGGCCGACTGCGACGACACCGACGCCGAGGTCCACCCCGGCGCCTCGGAGATCGACGACGACCTCATCGACAACGACTGCGATGGCATGGCCGACGAAGCCGCCTGGTCAGAAGGCGACCTCCTCATCACCGAGATCATGGCCAACCCCCAGGCCGTCTCCGACCCCATGGGCGAGTGGTTCGAGATCCTCAACATGACGGACGAAGACCGGCACCTCAACGGTCTGATCCTGCTGGCCGGCGACGGTGCGCAAGAGCACGTGGTCGCCAGCGACGAGCTGCTGGTCCTCGAGCCGGGCGAGCTGTTCGTCTTCGGCAACAACGGCGACTACGAAAGCAACGGTGGTGTGTGGGTCGACTACGCCTACAGCGGGCTGACCCTGGGCAACGAAGCCGACGACATCGGCATCCACACTCCCGAACTCGTGGTCGAAGCCCGCGAGTGGGACGACGGCGTCAGCATGCCCGACACCGCCGGGGCCAGCATGACCCTGGACTCCCTGGCCCTCGATCTCGGCCTGTACGACGCCGAGAACTGGTGCCCCGCACAGGATGGTTGGGATCTGCGCAGCGACTACGGCTCCCCCGGCGAACCCAACGGCATGTGCCCCAACTTCGACCACGACGGCGACGGTTACGCCACCGAAGACGGCGACTGCGACGACGAGGACTCCCTGGTCTTCCCAGGCGCCGAGGACACCTGGTACGACGGCACGGACCAGGACTGCGACGGCTGGAGCGACTACGACGCCGACCTCGATGGCTTCGACTCCGACCTGTTCGGCGGCACCGACTGCAACGACGCTGACATCGATATCAACTCCGACGCCACCGAGATCTGCGACGATCTGGACGTGGACGAAGACTGCAGCGGAACAGCGGACAACGACGACTCCGGTGCCACGGGTAAGACCACCTGGTACATCGATAACGACCGGGACGGCTACGGCGACGGCACAGGCACCGACTACTGCGACCCGCCCGGCGCCACCTCGCTGACCGACGGTGACTGCGACGACGGCAACATGTACGCCTACCCCGGCGCTCCCGAGGTCTGGTACAACGGCGTGGACGAAGACTGCGACGGCGCCAACGACTTCGACCAGGACGCCGATGGCTTCGACGCTATGGCGGCGGGTGGCGATGACTGCGACGACACCGACGCCACGCTCTACCCCACCGACTGGTACCCCGACGGCGACGGCGACGGCTACGGCGACGAGCTGGCGACGGGCACCTCGGCCTGCGGCCAGCCCACCGGCTTCGTCTCCGACAACACCGACTGCGACGACGCCAACCCGCTGATCCACCTCTGCCAGACCTCCTGGGAGATCGCTTCCTCGGCGACCACCAACTGGAGCACCAGCGGCAGCTTCCGCGCCAACAGCTACCTGGCCGACGACGACGACACCCTGGTGAGCTTCGAGCAGTACCTCTACCTCAGCTCGAGCTGCGACCTGGAGTTCTACGTCCTCGAGCAAGGCTCCTCGGGCGTCTGGAGCGTGGCCTGGTACGACCAGGTCACCTCGGCCGCGGGCACGGGCTACTTCTCCTCGGGCGACATCGACCTGGCGATCACCGCCGGCAACATCTACATGCTGGGCGTGGGCTTCACCTGCTCGGTCACCTACTACGGCGAGACCGGCAGCTGGAGCGGCACTGACATGGGCATCGGGACCTTCCGCAATCCCCACTTCGACACCAGCTATACGGGCTACTCGAGCAGCTACTACCCCACCAGCACGGGCGCCTCGACCATCGCCTACACCCAGGTCGTGACCATGGCCACGGAATACTAACGCCGCCTCCGGCCCTGTCCCCGGCGCCGACTCGGGCGGCCCCGGCGCCCACTCGGGCGTGGGCCGAAGCGACGTGCGTCCCCCACCCCACCGCGGGAAGGGTAGCCTAGGGCCACAATGAGCCCCTGTAGCTGTGGGAACGTGCAGCCCAGCAGCTCGCACAGCGGTTTGGGCGCTTCGAAGGAACCGTCCCTGGATAGGCGCCTCAGGCGAAAAGCCAGCTCCTCGAGCAGGTCAACCCGTAGCAGCCGATCACCAAGTTCGGCGTAGCCGAGGACCCGGGCCAGCGCTGCAGGAAAGTCGCGGGGACGCTCCAGGCAGGGCTCGCCGGCCCAGGTGAACGACGGCATGGGCAGCAAGCCCGCGTGTACACACCACAGGGCACCGCGCAGCCGCAGCCAGCGGGGCACGAGCAGCGAGGCCACGAACAGATGCTCGGTGCCGGTGCGTACATCCAGCCTCGCCAGGATGCGTCGTTCGTCACGACCCAGCGCGGCGACGGGCAGATCCCCAGCGGCGCTGACCCCCAGGTCCTGCTCGAGGCTGTAGACCACAGCGCGTCCAGCGTCCCGCAGCTTCTTGGCCGGTGCTTGGCGCAGAGGCGCCAGCAAGCCCTGGATCAGCTCGCGGCTCCAGCGCTCCAGGCGACAGCGTACCCGCACACGCTGCTCCCCGGTGATGAACTCCTGCTGCAACGCCGTCACCTTGGGCTCGAGCACCGATCGGCCTACCACCAGCCGCCCGAGGCGCGCGCCCTCCCAGCAGATCATTCCCGCGTCATCGAGCTCGAAGTCGTCGAAGACCGCGGCCTCGAGCTGGTCCACCCGCTTGGACATGAGGCCCTCGAGGGCGCGCCGAACGGCCTTCCATGCCAGCTGTCCGTGCAGCCCCACGAGGTCGCCGGCGGGCACGAAGCGCAGCCCCTCGAGGTGACCGAGACGGTGCTCGCCCGCCCACACCTCGCCGTCATCGTCGACCTTGACCGGCGGGAGCTGGTCCGGGCCATCGGTGCGGAGCAGCAAGATGGTGCGACGGTCCACGAAGCGCCGGGCCAGGCGCTCGTGCAGGGCATCGCTCAAGCGATCCTCGATGCCTCTGGTGCGCCCCTGCCAGTGCTCGGGGTCCCGCAACCACGCCCCCCGGTAGGCCACGTAGGTCCAGGTGCGCACGAAGGCGATGCGCGTCATCAGGGCGTCAATCTCCCCCTGCACCCGGTCCAATCGCCGCAGTCTATCGGCGACCCAGTCCTCCCCCAGGGAGTGCTGGCCACCCGCGAGCTGGAGGTAGATCTCCTCGAGCAGTGCGTAGTGGTCCTGAAAGAGCTGGTTGCGGTAGTCGGGGATGCGACACACATCCCACAGCAGCCGCACGGCCTGCTCGCCCTTGGCTCGATCCCTCACCGCATCCCGACGCAGCAATGCCCCCAAGGAGCGTTCGTCCTCGGCGTTACGCACGCGACGCAGGGCGCGGGTGCGAGGCTCCTGGGCCAAGGTCCGCTGCAGGGCCTCAACACTCCGAAAGTCCAGGTCCGTGTTGCGGTACCACAAGAATCGCAGCGGGGGGAAGCGGTGCTGCTCCACGGCTTCCACCAGGGCCTCGGGCATCACGTCCAGATCGCCGGTGGTTCCGAAGCTGCCATCCCGCCGATAACGCCCGGCCCGGCCCGCAACCTGGGCGATCTCCGAAGCCTCCAGGGGTCGCATCTGCCGGCCGTCGAACTTGTGCAGCGCAGACAGCGCCACGTGGTTCAGGTCCAGATTGAGCCCCATACCGATGGCGTCGGTGGCCACCATGTACTGGACCTCGCCCTGCTGGTACATGTCCACCTGGGCATTGCGGGTACGGGGCGACAGTGCCCCGAGCACCACCGCGGTGCCACCATGGCGCGCCTTCAGCCGCTCGGCGATGGCGTAGACCTGGGCCGCTGAGAACGCCACCACCGCGCTGCGTGGGGGCAGCGCCGTGAGCTTGCGACGGCCGGTGTGGCGCAGGCTCGAGAAGCGCGGGAAGGTCTCGAACTGTGCGGTGGGCACCAAGAGCTGCAGCAGCGGCGCGATGGTCTCGGCCCCCAGAAACCAGGTCTCCCGCATGCCCCTGGCCTCGAGGATGCGGCTGGTGAAGATGTGGCCGCGCTCGGGGTGGGCGGCGAGCTGCACCTCATCCACCGCCAGGAAAGCCACCGGCTTGTCCACGGGCATGGACTCTACGGTGCACACCCAGTAGCGGGCGCCAGGGGGAACACGCTTCTCTTCCCCCGTGACCAAGGCCACGTGGTCGGCGCCCACCCGGGCCACGACGCGGTCATGGACTTCCCGGGCCAGCAGGCGAAGAGGCAGGCCGATCATGCCCGTGCGGAACTGGAGCATACGCTCCACGGCCCGGTGGGTCTTACCCGTGTTCGTGGGCCCCAGGATGGCGGTGATGCCGCCCTGGCCGGAAAGGTCCACCGCTAGCTACTCTTCGTCTTCCATGGCCTCGCGCATGGCGGCCTCTTCGGCCTCCTGCAGGGCGGCTTCCTCTTCATCGATGCGCAGCTGCAGTGCATCGATCACGAAGATCTGGTCTCGGTCCGTGACGTGGAGCAGGCCGTCGTGCACGCAGAAGCGGGGGTGCTCGAAGGAGTACTCGCTGATGTCGACCTGGAAGTCTAGCTTGCCGGGACGCTTGAACTTGAAGGCACGCCCGGTGTCGGTGACCGCCCAGACAGCGCCTTCTTCGTCCATAGCGAGATCGACGTCTTCGTAGCCCTGGTCGAAGTCGTCCATGTCCCACATCTGGCGGTCGCGGAAACCATCGGCCTCGTAACGAATGATCGCGTCGCGGTAGACCAGCAGGAACTTGTTCTTGTAGACCAGCACATCGTTGGGGGTGCCGTCTTCGATGTCGAAGCGCAGGATCTCCTGGCCGTGGATGTCGAAGGCGATGGCCTCTGATCCGAAGAAGGCGTACAGCAGGCCCTTGGAGGCCATGTAGGCCAGGTGGCCCTCGCCCCCGAGGCCGGGCTCGACTTCGCGGTCGGTGTTGAGGTTCCAGCCGATGAGCTGGTTGCCTTCGGGGTCGAAGATCTGGACCCGCCGCTCGGCGTCCATGATGGCGATGAGGTCCATCTCCTTCTCGGGGATCAGCTCGATGGCGATGGGGTTGTGGAACTGGCCAGGACCATCGCCGGGCGCGGAGCCTGAGACGTACCAGGGGCGACCGCGGCCAAACCAGGTGTCCGCGATGTCGGGATCACCACCCCAGACACGGTCGGGGCGACCGTCCTGAGCGAAGCGCTGGACCCGGTTGTTGCCCACGTCGGCCACGTACACGGAGCCGAAGCGGTCGATGGCTACGGGGATGGGCTCGCCGAAGGACTGCAGCGCGCCTTCGGACCAACCGGTCTCACCCCAGTACGAGACGTTGGGATTGCCACCACCGATGAGCTCCTGGTACGCGTAGAAGATCTCTACGAGTTCCTGGAGCCAGGCCTTGTCTTTGCCCGTGGCGCGGAGCTGGGCCATCTCGAAGGCCGGGATGCTGTTGGCGTCCTTGAGCTTGCGGAGCGCGTCGATGGCTTCCTTGTCAGAGTGCAGGGCCTGGGCCCGAGAGCCCATAGGCACGCGCTTCTGCACAGGAGCGCGGAGGTAGTGGGAGCCATCGCCCGCGGCGTCCATGATCCAGGCCAGGGACTCGGGGGCACCGAACTCGGCGAGGCGGTGCTTCTGGTAGTGGTCGTTGAGTTCCTCGAGGTACGACTCGCGTGCTGCCAGGCCTTCTTCGCTCTGCTGCCATTCTTCGAGCTCGGCCTGGGCAGCGCCCTTGGACTCCACATAGTTGACCGCCAGCTCGGAGATGGTGCAGTCAGTGAACACGAAGCCTTCGTAGACCTCGTCGATCTCGAGCCGCAGCACCCTGCCCTGCTGCCCCACGGGGATGTCCAGGCGCTGGACTTCATCGAGGATCCGCAGGGGGTTGCCCACCGGCTTGCCGTCGACCTTGATGGTGACGGTGTGGGGGCGGCTGTACTCGCGGTAGCTCTTCTTGCCTTCGCTGAGGTTTCCCGGCCACACAGAGAGGGTCTGGATGTCAGTGCTGACCCGCAGGTCGAGCTCGATCCAGGCACCCTTGCCAGTGCCGGCTTCGCCCTCGATCCAACCGCTACCCAGCAGGCCATCGAAGGCGGCCTCGGCGGGGTGCTCCTGGTCGTCGGTTTCGTGCTCGGAGCTGGCCTTGACCCTGGGCATGGGGGCTGCGCTGACCACCGACGGAACAGCAGCCGAGGCGAGCAGGAACAACGCCGAGAGAGCGGGCATTGAGAACGTGGAGAGTGTGCGCATGGGGGGGCTCCTAAGTCCGGTCTTCGTACCTTGACGGGGTGGCACCGGTCAAGCGGGGGGAGTGAGGATCCCGTCAGGCTCCATCGGTGCCGGCGCGCGAAGCCCGCTTGATTCCAACCCCCCCGCTCGCAGCCTGTTCCACGACAGGCACACACCGCGAGTTTGCATCTCCTTGGCTCAATCGAGGGCGACGCCGCGAGCCACCCATACTCGCCAATGTCATATTTCCTGTAATGCCATTGATTCTCCATCCCACGACCGCCCCTCGCCCCAAGACCGGGGTGCGCCGACTGCTGCCGATGGCCGGGTTGGTCCTCATCGCCTGCGCCAGCACCCGAGACCAAGCCTCACCCACCACGGTGGCGCCCGTCGTTTCGCAGCGAGCACCCACCGCCGACGGCACATGGAACGCCAACGGTACATGGATACTCGCGCTGCGCGACGCGCTCCAGCAGGGCGACAGCGCCTCGAGCGTCGAAGAGATCAAGGCCCAGCTCGACGAAGCTCTCTCCAGTTCTCCCGACGACATCTCGCACCGCACCACCCACATCCTCGCCGCCAGCTGCGATCGTCACCTCGGCCTCGAGGCGACCGAAAACGATGTGGACGCCGCCATCGTCGCCGGCTTCTTGGTGCCCGATCCAGGCACGAGCGCGCGGCTGCTGGACTTCCTCCAGCAGGTCGAGGCATTCCACGGCGGTATCGGTAGAAACAACAACCACGGCTCCAGGTCTCCCGATGCGCCTGTGCTCTTTCAACTCGCCGGTGACAAGTTCACCACGGGGGGGCACAGCGACCACCCGCCGGCGCTCGCCTCGATGACCAAGCACACGGGCATCGAGGTGCCCCAAGGCATCGTGGTCGCGGACATCGCCAGCGGCGTGGGCTCGCTTTCCATCGAGCTGGCCAAGGCGACAGGTCCCGATGGAGCGGTGTTCGCGGTGGACATCGACCCCGGAGTGTTCGCCTTCCTCGAGCACCTCGTCACTCAGGTCCCCGAAGGTCCTCGCATCACCCCGGTCCGTTCGGTGGCAGAAAACGTGGGCTTGGCCGATGCCTCGCTGGACCTCGCCATCATCCACGGCGACGGCTTCATGTCCTCCGGCTCGTCGACACCCGGCGAATGCGGTGCTTGGATCATTCCTTTCCTGCACTCCATCCACGACGCCTTGGTCCCCGGCGCCCCCTTGGTGGTGCTGTCCTACGCAGCCGCGGCATCCCTGGAGCAGTGCGGCGCCAAGGCTGGCCTGGAGTTCGAGTCCTTCGAGAAGATCGACGGCGATGCATGGAACGTGGCTGGAGCTCAGGATCGGGGCTGGTTGGTGCTCCGCAGGCCCGTGGAGTAGGCCGCTCGCGCTCCTGACCAGAGGTTCACAACGTCCACGACGCCGTCCAAGACGTGAATTCTCTTCAATGTCGACCCCGGCCTGTGCGGGATCGCTTGCAGGTGGGAGAAACGGACTGTATCGAGCAGTGCAGCCCACACGACGGAGCACACATGCGCGCACTCGCCCTCATCGCCCTCGCCCTTCCCACCATCGCCCTGGCGGTTGAGTTCGAGGACGTGACACCCACTGAAGATGGCGATGAGTCCCTCATCGACCCCACCGAGCCCGAGCAGAGCGACGACGGCCTGGCCCCCATCATCAACGGCGACGCCGCCACAGAAGCCGACTGGCCCCAGGCCGGCGCCATGATGATGGACGCCACCATGAGCATGGGCGGTCACGTGATGGACTTCCGGATGCTGGTGTGTTCGTCCACCCTCATCGCCCCGGACGTGGTGATGCTGGCTGCGCACTGCGTCGATCCCGACTCCTTCACCTACGGCTACGGCTCGCTGACCGACGTCGACATCCGCTGGTCTCGCCAGGCCGATCTCGGCGCACACGACGGCTCGTCCATCCAGGACTGGCCCGCCGACGCCGTCATCGCCTGGGACTGGGTCCACCACCCCCAGTGGGACCTGTGGGCCCTCGACATCGGCATCGGCGACAACAAGGACATCGCCCTGCTGTTCCTCGACACCCCGGTGTTCGATGTACCCTTCGCCTACCTGCCCAGCGTCGAAGAGTCCGCTCAGGTGGTCCAGGGCGCCGAGGTCGTGGTGGTCGGCTGGGGTCAGCAGACCTCCGACAGCCAGCCCCCCGCCGGCACCTACGGCTACAAGCAGCAAGGCATCTCGAACATCTCCGAGCTGGGTATCCACGAGTTCCAGGTCGGCCTGAACTCCGAAGACGTGCGCAAGTGCCACGGAGACTCCGGCGGCCCCAGCTTCCTGACCATCGAGACCGAGACCGTCGACCCCATCCGTGTGGTGGGCGTCACCTCCCACGCCTACGACAACAGCGACTGCCGCGTCACCGGCGGTGTGGACACCCGGGTCGACGCGTACCTCGACTGGATCGACCAAGAGATGCGCAGCCGCTGCGCCGATGGCACCCGGTCCTGGTGCGATGAGGAAGGCATCCCTGTTCCACCATTGCCCGAACCCATCGACACCGGCGACACCGGCGACACCGGCGAAAACGATGACGACGACAACGGTATCTGCGGCTGCGCCAGCGGTCAGGCCCTGCCAGGATCCGCCCTGGGCCTACTCAGCCTGCTTGGCGTGGCGGTCAGCCGTCGCAGAAGGGACTGATCCAGGCTGTAAGCACCCCCCGGTTCGGTTATCGAGGGTCCATGCATCCGCACCTGCTCCCCCAAGATGTCGGTTGGCTCGAGGTCATCGCTGGCTGTATGTACAGCGGCAAGACCGAAGAGCTCATTCGGCGCGTTCGTCGCGCCCAATACGCTCGCCAGCCCGTGATCGTCTTCAGCCCGGCCATCGACCGCCGCTTCAGCCAGGACTGCGTCGACTCCCATTCGGGTCACAGCATCAAGTCCGTGAAGGTCGCGCGATCTGCGGATATTCCCGCGCTGGTGGGCGACGCCCTCGTGGTCGGCATCGACGAAGCCCAGTTCTTCGACGACGAGCTGGTGTCGGTGGCCAACGACCTGGCCAAGGCCGGCAAGCGGGTTGTGGTGGCGGGGCTGGACCTCGACTACAAGGGCAAGCCCTTCAATCCCATGCCGTCGCTGCTAGCCACCGCCGAATACATCGACAAGATGTTGGCCATCTGCGTTGTCTGCGGCAACCCGGCCGACCGCTCCCAGCGCATCGTCAATCGCGACGCCCGTGTGCTGGTTGGCGAAAAGGACGCCTACGAGGCGCGCTGCCGCCGGTGCTGGGATCCGGACAACTTCGCCCCTTCCCAGGAACACCTGCCCTTCTCCATGGGCCGCAACCTGGCCGAAGAAGAGTAGCGGGACCGCACGACCCCAATGGGGGCCAGCGCACCCAGCAAGTCAGATCAGCGACACCCGCTGCTGGGACCGGGAGCCGGACCAGCGCAGCACCGCTTGATTGTCCTGCCAGCGGTGCAAGCCGAGCACCGGGCAGCCCGGGAGCAGATCCTGCTCGAGGGGGGTGCGCGCCCAGGGATTCATGAACGCTCGCAGCTGAACCGCCGTGGGATCGTCACTGTGCCGGCTGAGCCAGAGCACACCGCAGAGCTCGGAATACACGGGATCGCGGAAAAGCGTAGGGGCGGGCTGGTCGTCGAAGTACAGCTCGATGTTGCTGGTGTCGCCGTCACGATAGCCTTCCATGCAGCAGGGCGGGCCGTACAGGAAGTCACGCATGTAGCCGGGGCTGACGGCCCAGGGCTGATCGCTGGCGCAGACCAACAGCAGGGGTGTGCCGCCGTTGGGCCCAAGGGTGTAGCGCTCGAGCTCCCCGAGGATCCGTGACTCCGCCGCAGCGAGGCTGGCGGGTCCCGGGAACGGACCCATGCTGAAGCAGACCCTGGGCCCCGTGCGGCTGGTGCGTCCGGTGAGGCCGAACTCGAGGTGGATGCCGCGACCTTCGTCGATGAAGGTCGCGTAGCGGCCCTGCCACTGACCCCGTTCCACTTCGCCCAGCCAGGTGTCCACCGCACGGCGGATCTCTTCGACGTCGAAGTCGTGGGGAAGCCGGCCGTGGACCACCACCATCAGTCGCTGCCGGCTGCCCACCCGATTGAGGGCGGCCACCAGACGATCGACACTGGCGCGATCGGCTTCGGGACGGGCCTTGTGGATGTAGGAGAGCACCGCGATGTTGACGGGCTCGCCAGCCAGGGTCTGAGCGCGCAGGTAGGAACCCGGCTGCACCACATCGTGAACCCGCATCCGTCCGCGGGCCAGCGCAGCGGCGGTGGCCAGCTCGGCCCAACCCTGGAAGAAGCGCCGGTTGTCCAGGGAGGTCAGCAGCGGCCGCGCCCGCTCGGCCAGGGGGGCTGCCGCGGTCTCGACCAAAGTCTCAATGGCGCTGCGGTGGCGCCCGGCACGGGGCCCGCAGAGCTGATGCAGGAAGCTATGCTGACCGCCCGGCAGGCGACGCATGTCCTCCACGAGACGATCGGAGAAAAGGCTCATCGGTATCCTGGAACGGGCGCCAGCTAACCCGTGGACAGCGATGAGCAAGCCGAGGCGAGGGATCCCAAGGGGAACCGGGGGGGGGTGCTAGAAGAGGTCGATGTCGAACTCGTCCTCGCCCGCACCCATCTCCGCGAAACGGTAGACGATGTCGCCCTGGGAGTCCCACTCTGCCACGGGCCAGAGGTTTCCCTCGACGCCAGGGGTGACCTGAAAGAAGCGGGGCTGACGGGTGCCGATCCAGACCTGTACCAGCGCATCGGACCAGCTCAGGCTCTCCGAGCTGGAGCTAGCGGCGTTGCTGTGGTCGTAGACGCTGAAGCGGTACGTCCCGGCGCTGCGCATGTCGTGCACGGTCATGCTCTCGGGCCCAAAGCCGCCGTCTTCGAGCAGATCCATGGTGACCACGCGATCGTGTACGTCCGAGGCGTTGGAGGGATGGTATGGCTCGTCGGCCCAGACATGGAAGCGCTCGTACTGGGACTCGTCCGGGGAGACCGATCCGCGGGGGCCCGTGACGTGCAGGTTGAGATCCGCAGGGGAGTCCCCCCACACCAGGGAAGCCCGAATCTCGCCCGACGCCAAGGCGCCGGTGACCGTGGCGCGCGTCTCTCGCTGGGTCTCCGCGCGGACCAGCACCGGGAAGCGGGCCGAGGTGAAGCCGCCAGCACCCAGCACGCGGGCCGTGTACAGCCCAGGTGAGAGATCGTCGACCGCCCAGCGCCCGAGCATGGGACCCAGCCCTGTGACGACGGTGGAGAGCACCGGCTCGCTGTCGGGTGCGTTCCACCCGTAGCGGATCTCGAGTTCGAGCTCGACGGGGATGTCCTGACCACCCTGATCCTCGACCGGAGGCTGACCTGTGGAGGTGTCGAGCATCAGGCCGTCGGCGTGGCCGACCGAAGCCTCGGAGGCCACCTGCAACACCGGGAGCTGACGCGTCCAGGTGGACCACAGCTGGGGCGGATGGGACGGCATTTCCATCATCTCGCCCTCGAACAACGTGAGATCGATCCAGGCCAGAGAGGACGCATAGCCGTCGCCTTCGACCTGCACCTGGATGTCGTGGCCCTCGAGCTCGGTGGCCAGCACTGCCACCGAGTACCAGCCCTTGTTGTTGGTGGTGGTCTCGAGGATGGCTGCGCCGTCGGAGGAAGCGACGGAGACGTCCAAGCCGATGGCTGGCTCGTTGTTTTCGTCGACCACTCGACCGTACAGCTGCACGAACATGCCCTCAGGGCCGCTGAGGCCACAGGCGGTCAGCGGGGACAGGGCGAGGAGAAGAACGGTTGCGCGGGTACCCATAGAAAGATCTTACCTCATCCGTCGGCGCTGCAGGATCGCCACGGCGCAGCCCAGCACCACCCACATCCACGAACTGCGGCTGGGGACGTTGGGAGCCTGGGCGCAGCGGCAGCCGTTCCAGGGCACCGCATCGGGGCTCAAAAAGCCTGCGCCGCTGGCGTTGTCCACGCCCTCGGGGCCGATATCGATGGCGGCTCCGATGAGAAAGTCCCGCAGCTCCGCGGGCTCCATGGAGCGATGATCCGCATGCAGCACCAGTGCCGCTACGCCGGTGACATGGGGCGTAGCCGAAGATGTGCCCGAGAAGAGCGAGGAGCCATAGCTGGCGGTGCTCACCCCCGCAGGCCCCACCAGGTGGGGGCGCGGCTCACCGTAGTCCGTGGGACCACGGCTGGAGTAGCTGGCCACCTCGTCGAAGAGTGGGAGGTCCACCGCACCCACGGAGATGCCATTGCGGGTATCGCCCGGCAGGGTGAGGTTGCGCTCGGGCGCCGCGTCGGCCGCGTCGAGCCCCGCGTAGGCGTAGAGGTAGCCCTCGAGTCCGGAGACGTTGTGGCC
>Ga0307987_1000812_pt1 | contig 18060 bp, 13 predicted proteins | sample EllFjometagen181_FD_203157 | JGI IMG/M metagenome (GOLD analysis project Ga0307987, IMG submission 203157) | Marine microbial communities from Ellis Fjord, Antarctic Ocean - #181 | ecosystem: Environmental > Aquatic > Marine > Unclassified | place: Southern Ocean | collected 2014-10-08
AGCGGAAGGGATAGCCGCTGTGGGGAAACAGGCTGAGGGCCAGGTCCACCGTGGCGGGACCCAGGACGCAGGGGCGCTCGAAGCCGCAGGCGGTGAAGCTGGCCCCGATGCTGGCCAGCTCGCCAGCGGACAGCAGCTCGACGGCGCCGTCGAGGTACAGGACGGTAGCGCCCACGGCGTCGACCACCTGCAGGCCGTTGCCCGCCACCCAACGATGGTCGGAGTCCACGAAGCGCTCGAGGCTCCCGAAGACCATCCCGCCGTCGGCCATGGCGCAGTCGCCCTGCCAGCGTTCGACACCGTCGTCCCCCAAGATCAGGGCCGGGCAGGCCGGATCGAAGGGCAGCCACAGCGTGGGGTCGTCCAACAGCGCCAGGGCCTGGCCAGGCTGCGCAAGCTCGAAAGCCTGCGCCGCCGGGGTGAGGTCCAGCGGCTGTGACGCCGGGGCATCGGCCCCTGGTGCGAACACACAGCCGGCGAGCAGCGGCAGGATGGCGACGAACGAGTACATCACCCATGATCTAGACGGTGGGCGCGGCATCGTCAACACAAGACGACAGAGGTGACATGACTGGACCGTGAGTCGTGTGACCGACCACCGTGATAGCTCACCCCGGCCTCGATCCTGGAGTCCAGCATGGCCGCCGCCAAGCCGAACGCCGCAACTCCCCACTGGCACCGCCTGCTCTTCGTGGCAGCCGCTGTCATGACCTGGGTGCTGGTGAGCTCCGGGGGCGTGGTGTGCATCTTCGACGCCTCGGTGGGCTGTCCGGACTGGCCCGCCTGCCACGGTCGCCTGTTCCCGCCCCTGCAGCTGAAGCCCCTGATCGAGTGGAGCCACCGCCTCGCGTCCCCCATCACCCTGCCGGTGATCATCACCGCTGCGGTGGTGGCCTGGCGCCGCTATCGCCAGCGTCCCTGGGTGGTCTGGTCCGTACTGGGCGCCATCGCCGCCATCATCAACGTGGTGGCGTACGGCGCCATCGGCGTGTTCTGGGGCCTAAGCCGCGGCTGGGCCGCCGCCGACCTGGGCACCGCCCTGCTGGCCTTGGCCCTGATGATCGTCGCCGCGGTGATGGTATCGGCGGTGGTGGCAGAGCCCGCCCGCGCCCACCGCATCAGCCTCGCCCGCCCCTTCACCAAGCTGGCCCTCGCCGCTGCTGGGAGCGTCTACGTCGTGCTGGTCAGCGGGGTGCTGGTGGCACGGGAACACTCGGTGGTGCGCTGCCTGGGCTGGCCGGACCTGCTGTCCTTCAGCGCCCCTGCCGACGGCTTCGACCAGCTCCAGCTGGCCCGCCTTTGCCTGGCGGGGGTCGCCGCTGCCCTGGTGCTGCTCACCGTGGTCCAGGCATGGCGCACCCAGGGGGATCGCCCGCAGTTGCGCCGCCACGCCACCATCGCCGGTGCACTGTTGGTGACCGCCTGCGTGGCCGGCGCCCTCATGCCCTCACCGGATCAAGGCTTCGTGGTGCCCCTCATCACCATGCTCTGCGGGGGCTCCCTGTGGGCGTCACTGGTGGCCCTGTGGGCGCGCTCGGCGCTGAGCTGAAGGCTCACTGCCCCAGGCGTTCGGCCCGGTAGCGCCGAAACGCCACGATGGGCATGTCACCCGGGATGAGCTTCTCGCCCATCTTCAGGTGGGTCTTCCGCGGCCGCTGGGTGAGCACCACGGCCTTGTCTTCCCGTAGGATCCGCAGGTTGAAGAGGTTGGCCACCCAGTTGACCCCATCGGCGATGATGGGAACGGTGACGAAGCGCTGGTAGACCCGCAGGTAGATGCGGGTGTTGTCGTCGTCCACAGGCACGAACGCAAGCATCACCCTGAACTTGTCACCGAGCCTGTTCTGCCAGATGTTGCCGAAGCGGAACTCGAGCTCGAGGGTGGCGTCGTCGCGATTGACCTGGTTGGGCCGCAGGGCCACCACGGTGCCGTCGTCCTCGGCGTTCTGGACCCAGAATCGCAGGGACACGCCCTGCTGTTCCACGAGCGGACCGTGCACCACCGTACCCAGCCCCCGCCCGATGCTCTTGCGGTGCACAAAGGGCAGGTGAACGACATCGAGCTGGTTCTCGATGGCCCGGGTGTAGTGGATGGGCCAGTCGTCCACGGTGCTGCCCCAGCTCCAGCCAGGCTCGGCGAGGTCCTCGAAGAAGGGCACGGGAGGCAGGGCCTCGCCATCGTCGCCGAACCACAGCCACACGAAGCCGTGGGCCTCACGCACGGGCCAGGCTTCCACCCGGTACTGGTCGCCCACCGGCGCCGCACGGCCATTGGCGGGGATGAGGGTGACCCGCCCGTCGCCACCATGGACGAAGCCGTGGAAGGGACAGGCCAACTGGTCACCGCACAGATCTCCCGCGGCCAGGGACGCGCCACGGTGGCAGCAGCAGTCGTGGATGCAACGCACGACACCGTCGCCGCCACGCCAGAAAACCATGGAGCGCCCCAGGCGGGTGACCCCCACCGGGCGGCCGGTGGGCACTTCGCGAGACTCGAGCACGACATACCAATGATCACGCAGCATGGGGTCCTCCGAACCCTGAAGCTCACCCGTCGGCGACACGTCAGCAAGTGACCCGGCACAGGGCCCGAGGGGGGCAGTATACTCCCCAGCCATGCCCGCCCAGTTCCCCATCCCCCGGGCCCTCATCGCCAGCGCCGTGCTGGTCATGCAGGCCGCCTGCGGCACCGACCCCGCGCCACCGGTCCCCAAGCGACCCAACGTGCTGCTGATCACCCTCGACACCACCCGCGCCGATCGGGTGGGCGGGCCCCACAGCCTCACCCCCGCCCTGGACAGCCTGGCGGCCGGCGGCGTGCGCTTCGACAACGCCTACGCCAGCACCCCCCTGACGCTGCCCAGCCACACCGTGCTGCTCACGGGCACCGAGCCCCTGTTCAACGGCGTGCGCAACAACGGCTCCTACCAGGCCTCCCCCGATCTCGACACCATGGCCGAGGGCTTGAGCGCCGCTGGCTACCACACCATGGCCGTGCTGGGCGCGGTGGTGTTGGACGCCCGCTACGGCCTGGACCAGGGCTTCGAGATCTACGACGAAGTGGGTGCCGGCGACGAAGGCAGCGAGGGAGAGCGCAGCGCAGCGGAGGTTGTGTCCCGGGCCACAGCCTTGGTTCAGTCAGCGCCCGAGCCCTGGTTTTTGTGGGTGCACTGCTTCGACCCCCACTGGCCCTACGCGGCCCCCGAGCCCTGGGCCGGCCAGCACGAGCACCCCTACGACGCCGAAGTGGCGTACACCGACGCCCAGCTCACCCCCCTGCTCGAGGCAGCGGCCGACAGCCTGGTCATCGTCACTGCCGACCACGGCGAGTCCCTGGGCGAACACGGCGAGCGCACCCACGGGCTGTTCGTCCACGACGCGACCACCCGGGTACCCCTGTTGATGCGCTGGCCCGGCCATCTCCCCACCGGCGCCCGTGCCGCCGGCGTCGCCCGGCTGCTGGATGTATTCCCCACGGTCCAGGATCTGCTTGGGCTGCCCACCCCAGCCGCCGTCCAGGGGCGCAGCCTGCGGGCCCACTGGGAGCAGAGCGCCGAGCCCGACTCCCCTGTCTACGCCGAATCCATGATGCCCGCCGAAAACCTGGGGCTGGCGCCGGTCACCGCCCTGCTGGTGGGTGAACGACGGCTGGTGCACACCACCCGGGACCGGCTCTTCGACCGGGCCGCCGATCCCAACGAAGAGCGGGACGTCGCGGCCGAACTGCCCGACGCCGTCAGCACCCTGGTCCTGTCCCTGGCGCACTACCAGACCACCCATGCGGGCCCCCTGACCCAGCAAGGCCCCACAGAGGTGGACGAGCAGACCCGCCAGCGCCTCGAGGCCTTGGGCTACATCCACGCCCCCCAGGGCTCGACCGACGGCGCTGATCCCTACGAGCAGCTCGACTTCATCGATGTGGTTGGCAACCTGGACGAAGATCCCGCTGATCGCGTCGAGGCGCTGTGGGCCCTGCTCCAGCAACGACCGGAGGCCACCCACATCTGGTCCTTCCTCATCCAGGCAGCCTTCAGAGCGGAGAGCCCGCGCTTCGCCCACTTCGTCGAAGCCGCCGCCCAGGCGCAGCCCGACAGCTTCGAGCTGCAAGCGAACCACGCCTGGTTGCTGGCTGGCCGCGACGACCCACAGGCACCCACCGCCCTGGCCCACGCCATGACGCTACACCAGGACCAGCAAGCGGTCGGACGGCTGGCCACCCCCAGCGCAGTGAAGGACCTGGCCCGCGCTGCGCTGAAGCTCGGCGCCGCCCCACATGCCCTCACCCTGCTGGACAGCCTGAGGGACCAACCCCTGGATGCGGATCTGCGCTTCAACCGCGCCCTGCTCCGTCAGCAAGCCCAGCGCTTCGACGCCGCCCAGCGAGACTACCGAGCGCTGCTGCAGGATCGGGACGACGACCTGGACGCGTGGATCAACCTGGCCACCTGCCTGGTCATGCTCGACCAGCCCCAGCCGGCCCTCGACGCCATGGAGCACGCCATCGCCCTGGCGCCCCAGCGCAGCGATCTCCAGGCCCGCAAAGCCCAGCTACAAGAGGGGATGGGCATCCCCGCTGACCCTGCACGGTAGCCTCAGGGCATCAACGCCATCAGCACCACGGCCGCCCCGGTCAGGCTCATGCCTCGGCGCCAGATGAGCAGCAACATCAAGGCCCGCAGGGTGAAGGTCAGGGACACCCCCAAGGGGATGCCCACCCAGCGCCAGCGGCCCGTGCGATGTGCCCTGCCCAGCAGCAGCAGCGAACCAGCGGTGAGGGAGATCTGCAGGATCTCGTAGATCACCAGGCTCGCCGCCAGCTCGAGCCAGTGCTGGCCATCGCCGGTGGGCACGAACATGCCCATGGTGAACAGCATGAAGAACCCGTGGGCCGTGAACACCGCGGTGCAGGCACCGATGACATTCAGCGCCTTGCGCCTAGGGTTGCGGCGACTGAGCCAGAGGACCACGGGGTAGTAGAACATCGACACCAGCATCTGCCGGAAGTGGATGTTCCAGCGTCGCCAGAAGTCGGCGTAGTCGGTGGCTGCCAGGGGGTTGACGTAGTTGTCGTCGATGGCGAAGCCCAGCAGCCGCGCCGCACCCACACTGAGCTGGTCGTGCCCGTAGCGGAACAGGTAGAACGCCAGGTAGTTGAGCCCCAGCAGCAGCAGCAGCTCGCCATAGGGAATGCGATGGATGTTCTCGGCGAGGTGCGCGTCGAAGGGGATGTCGAAGTAGCGCCACGCCAGCAGGCCCATGGCGACGAGGTGGAGCACGGCGAACAGGGTGGTCTTGGCGCCCGACCACAGGGCGCGACGGTCCACGGGCCCATGGCGCTCCCAGAGGTGGGAGTGGGAGACGATGGGCGCACGCCCCAACAGGAAGGGCAGCGACAGGAACCCCACCAGGAAGTCCACCGGACCGCGTCGCCGGATGCGCCCGTGGTGCAGCTCGTAGCAGTAGTAGACGGCCCGCTTGAAGAAGACCACCACCAGCACGAGGTTACCCGCAAAGTAATCCGGGTTTCCGTGGGCCCGATCCTGGATGACCCCGCTGAGGCAGAAGGGTACGAATACCAGGCCCAGCAGCGCAGCCGCCGCCAGCAGCCGTACACGTCCCGCCGGAAGCTTCCACTGGATGACATACAGCAGCAGCGTGACGGCCAGCACCACCCCCGCGATCAAGGGATCCAGGAACAGCTGCCCGAACAGCAGGCTGGACACCAGCAGCAGGGGCTTTCGGAACGGCCCCGGCAGGATGCGCATCAGGCCCACGGTGACCAGCACGAACGCCAGGAAGAACCCCAGCAGTGCCGGCGCGATGGACATGACCTGCAGCACACGGCCATCGAAGATGGTCTCGAGGTCGATCATTCCCCGCGCCCCTCGGTGAGCTGCGCGCGCAGGTCGTCCCGGCGCACCTTGCGAGTGGCGCTGCGGGGCAGCGCGTCCAGGACGATGATCTCCACCGGCACCTTGTAGGGCGCCAGGCCATCGCGGCAATGGGCGCGAAGCGCCGTACGATCGACCGGTGAGCCCAACACCACGAAGGACACGGGGACCTCGCCATGGGACTCGGAGGGACGCTCCACCGTGGCCGCCTCGAGCACCGCGGGGTGGGCCTCGAGCACCTGGTCCACTTCGCCCGGGTAGACAGAGAAGCCACCGTGGTTGATGACATCCCTTCGACGCCCCACCAGGAACAGGTGGCCGTCATCGTCCAGCCGGCCCAGATCGCCGGTGCGCAGCCAGCCATCCTCGAAGGTCTGCTGAGTGGCCCGGGGGTTGCGGAAGTAGCCGCTCATCACACAGGGGCCGCGAACCTGGATCTCCCCCACTTCGCCCTGAGGTCCCTGGATGCGCAGCGTGCCGGGGAGGGGCCGCCCCACGGCGCCGGGTCGCCGAAGCTCGGGCTCCGGATCGCCGTAGGAGCACCAGGCTGCGGTCTCAGTCAGGCCGTAGGAGTTCCCGACGGGACAGCCAAAGCCATCCTCGAAGGCCTGCTGCAGCGACGGCGCGAGCACCGCCGAGGCGCACAACCCGAAGCGCAGGCTGAGGGTGGAATCCCCCGCCGATGGGGGCTCGCACAGCGCCACGAGCAGGCGCAGGATGGCGGGCACGGCGCTGAAGACCGTGACGCCGTGGCGCTGGACCGTGGCCCGGAAGCGGGACGCCGCGAAGGCGTCGAAGGGCCCGTCGAGCACCACCACACCCCCGGCCATCAGCGGAGCCAGGCAGGTGACCACCAGGCCGTGGCCGTGGAACAGTGGCAGCAGCGACAGGAAGCGCGTGGACGGCCCCAGCCCGTAGCGCTGACCCACCCGACGGGCGTTCTCGAGCAGGGCGCGGTGGCTCAGCTCCACGCCCTTGGGATCGCCGGTGGAGCCCGAGGTGTAGAGGATGGCCGCGGTGGCGCCGTCCTGGGGGAGCCGAGGCGCGGGGGCGCCGGTTGCAACCCCAGCGGGTGTGGGGACCCCGTGGGCCGCGGACACCACCAGCCGGGCGCCGGCGTGCTGGGTGTAGAAGTCTCGCTCGCGCTGGGAGTTGTCGGGGCCGATGGGGACCACCACCGCGTCGCACAGCCAGCCCGCCAGCAACCAGCCCAAGGTGCGTGCGCTGTGGGCCACTTCTACCAGCAGGCGGTCTCCCGGCTCGAGGCCGGCGCTACGGAGCCCCACAGCCATGGCCCGGGCCTGTCCGAGCAGCTCCGACCGTGTCCACACCAGGCCCGAGCGGGCCTCGATGATGCAGGGCTGTTCGGGCCCTTCGGCCGCGAGCCCGGCCAGGGCGGTGGCGAGGGACATCAGCCGCCCGTGCCCTGCTTGCCAGCCACGAAGCGCACCAGCGCGTTGATGTCGTGGAAGTTGTGCTCCGTGATCTCGTGGGCCTGAACCCGCAAGCCGAAGCGCTCGTCGAGGTGGGCGACCAGGGAGATGATGGCCAGGGAGTCGATCACGCCGCGGGGACCGAACAGAGAGCTGTCGTCGGCCAGCGTGCCGCCGGGCAAATCCGGCGCCAGCTCCCGCAGGATGTAGGCTCGGATGATCTCCCTGGCATCGCTCATGGCACCCTCATGGCAGGCCACGAACATAGCGCAACGCCCATCACAACGCAGCTTGCGGCCCCGTTCCGCGCTGCTATGCTCCATAGGTTCGTAGCCCTCGAGGTGACCCATGCGCTCCACGCTGACCGCCCTGCTGACCTGCCTCGGCATCGCCAGTGCCTGCTCGGGCCCTGCCTCCGAGCCCGCCCCCACCCCCGACCCGGTGGCGGCTGCCGGCACCGGGCCCGCGCGCATCGTCCCCACCGCGAACCCCAACAGCGTGCCCCCTGACGACCGCGGCGCCGCGTCCAACGCCGCCGAGGCCCTCGAGGTCATCCGCAGGGTACAGGGCGACCCCGAGGCCTTGCTGGCGGCGTACCGCGAGGGCGCCTCGCGGGCTACCACCATGGATCTGACGCCCCTCGACATCGGCCCGGACAGCGTCATCGCCGACATCGGCGCAGGCACCGGAGCCCTCCCGGTGAGGCTGATCGCCGAAGGCGTCCCGTTCGGGAAGCTGTACGCGGTAGAGACCGACCGCGGCTCCCTGGACATCCTCGGCGCCGCCCTCGAGGGCCTGCCCGGTGGCGACCGGGTGGAGTCCGTGCTGTCCCAGCGAGACAACGTAGCCCTGCCACCGGCCACCGTGGATCGCGTCGTGGTGCTGGACACCGGAATCGGCTGCATCCCCAGCGTAGGCGATCCCGCCATGCTTCCGCCCATGCGGCGGCAGAGCTCAGCCCGGCTGCTCGACTCCTTGCGAGAAGCGGTCACCGACGACGCCCGGGTCCACGTCCTGCGGCCCTGGAATCCTCCCCCCGTGCCGCCGTACCGCTGCCCCCAAGAGTGGGTGGTGCAGAGCTTCGCCCAGGCCGACTTCCGCCTGGTCCAGGACCACCCTCAGACGCCGCCCGAGGGGAAAACGCCAGAGCACAAGGCCTTCCACCTGGTCTTTGCCCCAGGGGCTGGCTCGGACTGATCCCCGCTGGGCTTTGTGGGGGGCACTACCGCGGTGACGGGCTGGGCTGTCGAGCCTCTGTGGCGCGCCTAGTCTTGCGTCGACGCGAACGCATCGCTCGCCGGTCCCCTCTCCTCCATCGAACCCAGGAACGAAGCCATGCTCGAGACCGCCCTCGCCGCCCTGAACCAGCGCCTGTCCAAGCCCACCGAAGCCTCGGCCCACTGCGACGGTCCCTGCGGTGTCTACGACCCCTCGTCCGCGCGCATCGCCGCCGAAGCGGCCGCGTCCATGACCAAGAAGATCCTGGCCTTGCAGCCCCCCGCCGCCGGCGACGCACCGGCCTGGGCCGCCTACCTCAACACCGTGGCCCGCTACGTGGCCATCAAGGAAGAGCAGGCTCACCTGGCCAAGGAAGAGCTGCTGGTGCTGTGGACCGACTACTTCAAGCCCCAGCATCTCGCCGCCTACCCCGACCTGCACGACACCTTCTGGCAGGCCGCCAAGCTCTGCTCGTCCGTCAAGGTCGAGGTCAGCGCGGTGCACGCCCAGGAGCTGATGGACGCCATCGAGAAGATCCACGGGATCTTCTGGGCCACCAAGGGCCGCGACATCGGCTGGTACACCGCCAGCTAGCACAACGCGCGCACAGGAACCGCCCATGACCGACAGGATCCCAGCTGCGGGTGCCAGAGAAGCGCTGCACTGGCTGCTGCAGCGGCGACGCCGCTTCGTGGTGCGGGGCCGCAGCATGCTCCCGACCCTCACCGAAGGGGCCACCGTCCTGGTGGAGCCCGGCGCCTGCCCGGTGCTGGGCGACGTCGTGGTGGCCCGCCACCCCCACGTGCAGGGGCTGACCCTGATCAAGCGGGTGAGCGCCGTGCTCCGCGATGGGCGAACCGAGCTGCACGGGGACAACCCCACAGAGAGCACCCACGCCTTCGGCGCCATCCGGCCGCAGGACGTGATCGGCGTGGTGCGCAGCCGCTTGGCATCCTGAGGCGGTCGTGGACTGACCCCGCCGCTGGCATTACACAGCGGCGGCTGCGGACCTGGCAGGAGCGAAGCCGCTCATCGCCCACACACCGCAGAGCGCGATGTTCTTCAACTCCCTGCACTTCGTCGGCTTCTTCTCGCTGGTGGCGCTGGTCTATTTCCTGCTGCCCCACCGGCGCCGTTGGATGCTGCTGCTGGGGGCCTCGTACTACTTCTACATGTGCTGGAAGGTCGAGTACATCGCGCTGATCCTGGCGAGCACCGGCATCGCCTGGGGTACGGGCATCGCCATGGGGGCCACCACCGACCGCGTCCGGCGGCTGCGGCTTCTGTGGCTCAGCATCGCGTCCAACCTGGGCCTGCTGTTCACCTTCAAGTACTTCGAGTTCTTCAACGATTCCGTGGCCGTGCTGCTCGAGCCGCTCGGCCTGGGCTGGTACGAGAGCTCGTTGGGGTTGCTGCTGCCCGTGGGCATCAGCTTCTACACGTTCCAGACCCTCAGCTACTCGGTGGCGGTCTACAAGGGCACCCACCCCCCAGAACGGCACCCCGGCATCTTCGCCCTGTACGTGGCCTTCTTCCCCCAGCTGGTGGCCGGGCCCATCGAGCGCTCTGAGAACCTTCTTCCGCAGTTCTACCGCAAGGTGAACTTCGACTATCGCCGCATCGCCGACGGCCTGAAGATCATGGCCTGGGGCCTGTTCAAGAAGGTGGTGATCGCCGACCGCATCGCGGCGGTGGTCAACACCGTCTACGACCAGCCCGAGGCCTTCGGGGGCCCGCAGCTGATGCTGGCCACGTTCTTCTTCGCCATCCAGATCTACTGCGACTTCTCCGGCTACTCCGACATCGCCATCGGCGCCGCCCGCGTGCTGGGCTTCGACCTGATGAAGAACTTCGACAGGCCGTACCACGCCAAGAGCATCGCCGAGTTCTGGAAACGCTGGCACATCTCCCTGTCCACCTGGTTCCGCGACTACCTGTACATCCCCATGGGGGGCAGCCGGGTGGTCAAGTGGCGCTGGTACTACAACCTGATGATCACCTTCGTGGTCAGCGGGCTGTGGCACGGCGCCAACTGGACCTTCGTGGCCTGGGGGGCGCTCAACGGTCTGTACCTGGTGCTCGAGATCGTCCTGGCCAAGCCCCGCAAGGCGATGATGAAGGCCATGGGCCTGGCTGAGACCAGCTGGGCGTACAAGATCCCCGCCGTGATGGTCACCTTCGCCCTGACCTGCCTGGCCTGGGTGTTCTTCCGTGCCGACAGCGTGCCGGACGCCCTGTACGTCATCGCCCACATGCCCGACGGCACCCTGGACTTCATCCTCTCCGCGGCCACCCTGGACTTCGCCGGGGTCAAGCTGGTGCTCAAGGGCCTGGGCATCTCGAAGTCCGACCTGGCCATCGCCATCGCCGCCATCGCCTTCATGGAAGCCGGGCACCTCTACCAGCGCCCCGGCGGCACCATGGCCCGCATCGCGGCTCTGCCCACCCCGGTGCGCTGGGCCGGCTACTACGCCGTAGTGGCGGGCATCGTCTTCCTGGGGGCCTTCAACGCCTCGCAGCAGTTCATCTATTTCCAGTTCTGATGCTGGGGGGGTGAAAGAGGCACGACGGATCTGTCAGGTCCGCCGGCGCCGAGCGGCCATGGCCACCAGCAGCATCGCGAGCAGGCCGGCACCGCCCGGACGCCCTCGGGTCGCGCAGCCCGCGCACCCTTCCTGCCCGTCGGCGCCTCCGGTGTCCGCGGGAGCTTCCTCGGGGTCGGGCCAGCTGTCTGGATCCTGCAGGAACAGGATCTTGGCGGCGATGTTGGCCCTGACCTCGAGCAACAGGTCCTGGTCCAGGGTCCAGGGCTGGTCGTCGGGGCAATAGTATTGTGGCACATCATCGTCGTCGCAGGACTCGATGAAGGCGTCGCCGAAGCGGGTGTGGGCTCGGGCCACCTGCTCCCGGACGTAGTCTCCGCCGCCGAGCTCATCGGCCAGGATCATCATCTCCCAATCCTCGAGACCGTCGCGGACCTGTTTGAGGCGGTAGGAGACCACCGGGCCGTCGATGGCGATCCCCTCGGGGGAGCCGGTCGCCGCGGTGCCGTCGTGGTCCCCTGGGTAGAAGAGGATGCCGTCACCATTGCGGGCGGCCATGGTCCCGAAGTTGTCGTAGTTGGCCCAGCGGTTCCAGGGATCGTCGTCGATCCAGTAGGTGGTGCGCCAGTACAGGAAGCCCGTGGAGCCCTCGTACCATGCGCCCCACTTGACGATGCGCGGCTCGTAGCCGATGGTGGTGTCGATGTCGTAGCCGGCGAAGGGCGGAAAGTTTGCGTTGCAGGCGTAGAACCACAGCTGCTCGCCCAGGGCCATGCGCTCATCGTAGACGGTGCGCCCCGCACAGGGATGGTCCAGGGTGGCGCAGATGTCCTCACCCCAGAACCAAGTCTCGTACATGGGTGTCACCGGGCACCAGATGCCAATGTCGCCCTCGATGCGCTCGTCGTAGGGGCCCGTGACCAGCACCTTGCCCTCGTACAGCGGCGAGGCCTCGAACAGGCGCTGGGCGTCTTCGTGGATCTCGGCGTAGCTCTCGTCCTCATCCCGCAGCCAAGGCTCGTCGCTGGCGTAGATGTAGGCTTTCTCCCACCAGCCCTGCTCTTCGAGGTGCTCGGCGAAGGCGACAGCCGCCTGCTGATACTCGTGCTCGGTCCAGTCGCCGAGGCCAGAACCCGGGCGGAAGCGCTCGATGTCGAAGCGGGTGGATCCGACCCCGTCGGGGAACTTGCTGCCGTCCAGCCACGGCGCCATGTAGGCGTCGTAGGCGGCCCAGTCCACCGGCTCGAGCTGCCCTTGCTCGTCGAACGCGAAGTCGATGTCCGCGTTCAAGTGCGTGGGATCGATGCGGTGCTCGTGCAGGGCCAGGAAGTACCGCTCCGCGATCTCGTCGTAGCCGTCTTCCGCCTCGTCCCCGGCGCCGCCGTGGTAGTTCCGATACGCGTCGGTGGAGGTATTGAACGCCGTGGCGATGGTGCGCTCGAGGGGGATCTCGAGGTCCCACACCTCCAGCTCCACCGGGATCTCCCAGCTCTCACCGTCGGCATCGACCCGCAGATTGCCGGTGTAGATCCCAGCGGCCTGGTCACGCGGCACCCACAGGTCGACGAACAAGGCGCCGACCTCGCCCCCCGCCAGGGGCAGCGCAGCACCCACGGGGCGCGCCTCGTCACTCCAGGGATCCCACAGAGGTATCAGCGGGTCCGGATACAGCCCCGGCTCGCGCTCGTGCTCGGTCGCGCCCATGGACGAAGCCTGCTGGATGTCCAGGTACCACTCGCGATACAGCTGGGCCTCGGAGGCCTCGATGACCGCACCATCGGGGCCCTCCAACGCGCTGATGGTGGCGTCCAGGGTGGCGACGTCGCCATCCGAGATCAGCATGATCTGGAAACCCTCCCATTCGCCCCGGGCTGCCTGGACGTGGGCCGAGGTGGCGGCCGGCAGCGCGGTGGCCGGCAGGATTTTCTGGGTGGCGGGGGCCACGCCCCACTCCACGCCGGCGTGGAGGGCGGGCAGGAGGCAGAGCACGAGAGGGGACACGGACGACTCCGGCGAAGGGGGGGGGGCCCGGAGCATACACCCAGGCTGACCCGAGACCGAGCCCGACAACATCGGACGGCGGCCTCCAACACGCGCTCCCGGGCGAACCCGCGGGTGGGTCTCTCAAACTACCCGTGATGAGGACCGCTACAGGTCTCGCACCAAGCGCACGCAGTTGTCGTACCGCTCGCCGCCCTCGCCGAGGGCCCCGCCCTCGTACTTGATGACGAAGCGCAGGCCTCCCGCGCCGTGGAGGTCGTCGCCCTCACCGTTGACCGCGGTCCCGAAGGCCACGTACCCGGCGTAGTCGTCCCCGACGCTGTAGGTCCCGCTGTCCGGGGTCTGCTCCCACATCAGGTCCGCTACGTCGTCGGCGACCGTGCCGGCTTCCTTCTCCCCATCGAAAAGCCCCAATAGAGTATCGTTTCTGATGAATCCAGGATACGCTCTTCGAGTAAGGGCCGCACCGACCCAAAGCGAGGGACGAGACGACCAGCGGGCGCGCAACACCGGCAACACAGGAGATCGGTCCACCCACCCCATCGGACCGGCGCTTCCCCATCGTGGGCATCGGCGCATCGGCCGGGGGTCTCGCGGCATTCGAGGCTTTCTTCTCGGCCATGCCCCCCGACTCGACGAGCGGCATGGCCCTGGTCCTGGTGCAGCACCTCGCCCCGGATCACAAGAGCCTGCTCGCCGAGCTGATCCGTCGATACACCGAGATGAAGGTCTGCGTGGTCCAGGACGGCATGCAGGTGATGCCCAACTGCACGTACATCATCCCCCCCAACCGCGACATGGCGCTGATGAATGGGAAGCTCCAGCTCCTCGAGCGCTCCGAGCGGGGCGGTGTGCGCATGCCCATCGACTTCTTCTTCCGAACGCTCGCCCAGGACCAGCAGGAGCAGGCAATCTGCATCGTGCTCTCCGGCAGCGGCAGCGACGGAACCCTGGGGCTGCGAGAGGTCAATGGCGAGGGGGGGCTGGCCGTGGCACAGGACCCGAACACGACCGAGTTCGACCAAATGCCCAAGAGTGCCATCGCCACCGGTCTGGTCGACTACGTGCTCGCGCCGGCCGACATGCCCCCTCTGATGCTCTCCTATGTCGACCACGCTTTCACAAAGCGGCCCGAACCCGACGCAGCCCCGGGGCCCGACTCCGAGCAGACACTGAACAAGATCTGCCTCATCCTGCGCGCCAGGACCGGCCACGACTTCTCCCAGTACAAGAGCAATACGTTGGTGCGTCGCATCGAGCGCCGCATGGCCATGCACCAGATCGAACGCACCGACCAATACCTCCGGTTCCTCCGCAAGACCGAACCAGAAGTCGAGGCCCTGTTCGGCGACCTGTTGATCGGCGTCACAAGTTTCTTCCGCGACCCCGAAGCGTTCGAGGTCCTCGAGCAGGAGCTCCTGCCGGCCCTGTTCGCCAAGAAGGCTCCCGGTGATTCTATCCGCGTGTGGACCGTCGGGTGCTCCACCGGTGAAGAGGCCTACGCCATCGCCATCCTCCTGTACGAGCGCATGGAGCACCTCAAGCTACCGTTCAACCTCCAGGTCTTCGCCACCGACATCGACCCGCGGGCCATCGCCCAGGCGCGCTCGGGCATCTTCCCCACGAGCAGCGCCGCCGACCTCTCGCCCCAACGCCTGGAGCGCTTCTTCGTCCGCGACCCGGAGAAGAACGTCCTTCGTGTACAGAAATTCATCCGGGATCTGCTCGTCTTCTCCGAGCAGGACGTGGCCAGAGACCCACCGTTCTCGCGGATCGATCTGGTCAGCTGTCGCAACCTGCTGATCTACATGAACCCCGCCCTGCAGAAGAAGCTGCTGCGGCTGTTTCACTACGCACTCCACGACGGGGGCCTGCTCTTCCTGGGCTCTTCCGAGACCGTGGGGGAGCCCGAGAAGCCACTGTTTTCAACGGTGAACCGGCAGTGGAAGGTCTACAGGCGCCAGGTCAACGTCCCAAACACCCGCGGCGCCTACCACCGCAGCGACCCACCGCTGCACGACACCCACTACAGGGCACAGCTCACGCGCGACGACGTGGTGCGCCAGCGCACCCAGACCGCGCGCGACCTCACCGAGCAGGCACTTCTACTACACCACGCCCAGGTGGGCGTGCTCGTCAACGGCCGCGGCGAGGTCCTGTTCATCCATGGCCGCACCGGAAAATACCTCGAGCCCACACCCGGCAACGCCGCGATGAACATCCTGGCCATGGCCCGGGAGGGCCTGAGGCGCGAGCTGACCACCGCCCTACACCGCGTCGCGACCCACCACAACGTCGTGAGCTTCGCGGGGCTCCGGGTCCGGACCAACGGCCACCATGTGACCATCGACCTGACGCTGACACCGGTCTTGGACCCGACGGACGGGACAACCATCGAAGACGCATTCCTGGTCGTCATCGAGCAGGTCCCCGATGCCGAAGTCACCGAGATCCTACCCTCATCCACCGAGGGCTCGACGGATGTTGAGCACGGCAGCCGCCTGGCCATCCTCGAGCGGGAGCTTGGCGCCAAAGAGGACTTCCTCCAGTCGACCCTCGAGGAGATGGAATCCTCCAACGAAGAGCTCAGGTCCACCAACGAAGAGATGCAGTCGGTCAACGAGGAGCTGCAGTCCACGAACGAAGAGCTGGAGACCTCCAAGGAAGAACTGCAGTCAGTCAACGAGGAGCTGGCCACGGTGAACGCAGAGAACCAGGCGAGAATCAACGATCTATCGCGTGCAAACAACGACATGAACAACCTGCTCGCGGGTACGGGCATCGGGACCCTGTTCGTCGACTCGGAGCTGAAGGTCTCCCGGTTCACTCCAGCGACCCTGCAAGTCATCAACCTCATCGAGGCCGATGTGGGTCGGCCGCTGGAGCACACGGTCACCAACCTCGAGCACTACGACCACCTTGTGCCCGATGTCCAGTCCGTGCTCGACACCCTCATCGCCGTCGAGCGCGAAGTGCAGACAAAAGACGGGGCCTGGTACCTGATGCACATTCGCCCCTACCGAACGCTCGACAACATCATCGACGGCGTGGTGCTCACCTTCGTAGACATCACCGCCAGCAAGCACCTGGAAGAAAAGCTCACAGAGGTCGAGGCGTTCACGCGGGGCCTCGTCCACTCCCTGCTGGACCCACTGGCGGTGCTCGATGGCACCCTGCGGGTCGTGGGGATCAATCGCCTCTTCACCGAGTCCTTCAATGTGACCGTGGCCGAGACCGTAGGCCAGCTCATCTACGACCTGGGCAACCGCCAGTGGAACATTCCCGCTCTGCGCACCCTGCTCGAAGAGATTCTCCCGAAACACAAGAGCTTCGACGGCTACGAAGTGAGCCACGTCTTCGAGAAGCTCGGCCAGCGCACCATGAGCGTCGACGCCCGTCGGATCACCCGCGAAGACCGCCGGGACGACCTCATCCTGCTGACCGTCCGCGACATCACCCCGACCCCCGACGGAAGGTAGGTCCATGACGCCAGCGCGACGAGACCTCCGCCGACGGGCGGAAGATGCAGCGCGTGTACTCGACGTCCAGGATGTCGCCACACTCCCGACCGACGAAGTCCAGCGGCTGTTCCATGAGCTGCAGGTGCACCAGATCGAGCTCGAGATGCAGAACGAAGAGCTGCGGCAGGCCCACCGGGCCCTCGACACCAGCCGGGCGCGATACTTCGACCTGTACGACCTGGCACCGCTTGGCTACGTCACCTGCAACCCATCCGGCACGATCCTGGAGACCAACCTGGCGGCTTCCTCCATGTTGGGCGTGCACAGGCACAAGCTAGGTGGGCAGGCGTTCGCACGGTTCATCGCACCCCCAGACCAGGATGCCTTCTATGCGAAGCGCCGGGCGCTGCTGCACAGCGGCGACCCCCTGGTGTGCGAGGTGCAGATGAAGCCTGCGGTGGGGCCCCGGATCTACGTACGGCTCGAGGCATCGGCATCCCCACAGAGTAGCGACGAACCCGCCGTCATCCGCATCACCATGAGCAACATCACCGAGAACCGTGCGCTGCAGGCCAGCCTGGCGCAGGCCGATCGTATGGCCAACATGGGTGTACTCGCCGCGGGCGTGGCCCACGAGATCAACAACCCCCTCACCTACCTGCTGTACAACATGCAGAGCCTAGCAGAAGACCTCCCGACCCTGGCCAGCACGGTCACTCGCTGCATCGGGGCCCTCGATGAAGCGCTCGGGCCCGAAGTGCGCGAACGCCTCGCAGGTCCCGGTGCCCACCTGCTCGGACCCGAAGCGCTGGACGACCTGATCGCTCGCGTCGAAGAGTCCCTGGACGGGGTGAATCGTATCCACGAGATCGCGGGTGGCCTGAGTGTCTTCTCTCGGGTGGACCGGACCAATCTGACACTGGTGGATCTCAACGTCGCCCTGAGGAGCGCCGCGCGGATGGCCCACGCCGAGATCAAGGCCCGCGCAGTCCTGGTGGAACACCTCGGCCAGGTTCCCCTGGTCACGGGCTCCGAGGGCAAGCTCGCCCAGGTCTTCCTCAACCTGCTCATCAACGCGACCCATTCCCTCGAAGAAGGCGCCATCGAGCACAACCGTATCACCATCCGAACCTGGACCGACACCGGCCAGGCCTGCGCGGAGGTGATCGACACCGGGTGCGGTATCCCTCACGAGGACCTCGAGGCCGTCTTCAAACCCTTCTTCACGACCAAGACACTGAAGCGAGGGACCGGCCTCGGACTGAGCATCACCAAGACCATCGTGAACGATCTCGGTGGTGTGATCACCGTCGAGAGCGCCGTGGGTAAGGGGACCCGATTCGCGCTTCGTTTCCCGCCAGGAGGACCAAAAACAGCTCCTCCTCCCCCGCCACCCGTCTCCGTGGCGACGCGTCGGGGCAGGGTTCTGATCATCGACGACGAACCGATGGTGCGCCGGGCAATCGAGAAGTTCCTCGGCAAGGAGCACGAGGTGGTCAGCGCCGCATCGGGC
>Ga0307987_1000813_pt1 | contig 18055 bp, 11 predicted proteins | sample EllFjometagen181_FD_203157 | JGI IMG/M metagenome (GOLD analysis project Ga0307987, IMG submission 203157) | Marine microbial communities from Ellis Fjord, Antarctic Ocean - #181 | ecosystem: Environmental > Aquatic > Marine > Unclassified | place: Southern Ocean | collected 2014-10-08
GTGCGCTCGAGGTTGTTGTTGGAGGCCTGGTACAGCGCCTGGATGATGTTCTCGACGTCTTCGCCGACGTAGCCAGCCTCGGTGAGGGTGGTGGCGTCGGTGATGACGAAGGGCACGTCGAGGAAGCGCGCCAGGGTCTGGGCCATCAAGGTCTTGCCCGTGCCGGTGCCCCCGATGAGCAGCAGATTGGACTTCTGAAGCTCGACGTCGGATTCTTCGGACTTGGCCCCGGTGTTGACCTCGACGCGCTTGTAGTGGTTGTAGACCGCCACCGCGATCTTGCGCTTAGCGAGATCTTGTCCGATCACGTACTGATCGAGGAATTCCTTGATCTTGGCTGGAGGTGGAATCTTGGCGTGGCCCCAAGCCATCGGCTTGCGCTGGGACTTGTCGTGGATGATGTCCATGCACAGCTTGATGCACTCGCTGCAGATGAACACGTTCGGCCCTGCGATGATCTTGTCTACTTCCTTCTGGGGTTTGTGGCAGAAGGAGCAGGACAGGCCGCTGGGGTTGCTGTACTTACCCATGATTCCTCGTGTGGCGGGGCGAGGGAGAGGGGTGGCCGGGGAGCGAGGAGTCTAGGCCGCCCTCGCGGGTGCGTCAACGCCAGGATGAGTCTCGACCTGCACCCCTACCCCATGTATGATGCCTCTCGTTCGTCCCACCCCCACTAGCGCCACGCGCACGTGGATGGCAAGCCCATGCCGGCAAACGCACCTCGCACGGTCGAAGACTACTACTCCGTGCTGGGGATCGCCCGGGACGCCACCTCCCAGGACATCAAGAAGGCGTTCCGCAAGATCGCCCGGGCCTGCCATCCGGACGTAGCGGGTGACGACGCCAGCGCCGCCCAGCAGTTCAAGACCGCCCGGAAAGCCTACGAGGTCCTGGTGGATCCCGTAGAACGCGCCCGCTACGACCGCCGCCGTCAGCCTCGCCAGCCCCGCAGCAATCCCTTCGCCAGCGGCTTCCAGGGTTTCGGGGGTTTCTCTGCCGGGGCCGACACCAGCGCGGGCTTCCACGCCACATCCCGGCCCGGAAACGACATCGGGCTCGAAGACATCTTCAATGACTTCGGGGCCTTCGATGACTTCGGCTTCGGCGGAGAGGCCCCCGGCACCCCGCCCAAAACGCCCGGCGCGCCACCCCCTCCTGGCCCAGGTCCCCGCTCCGGCCCCATGCCACCGCCTGCGCGGTCCAAGGCTGAGCGCCAGCGCAGCAAGCCCAGCGCGGCGGGTGGCCCATCCCGAGGCTCCAAGACTCCGCCCCAGGCGGGTCAGGACATCGCCCTCGAGGTCCACGTGCCCAGCGACGTGGCAGCCCGTGGGGGCATGGTCACGCTCCAGTACCAGCGCCTCAAGCGCAGTGAAGACGGCACCCGCCTCGAGTTCTACGACGAGATCCACGACCTGCGGGTCCCCCCCGACACCCAGCACGGCGACACGCTGCGGGTCCCCCGCCAGGGCCACGGCAGCATGACCGGCCTGCCTGGCGAGTTGGTCTGTGACGTCATCGTCGAAGGCTCCGCCAGCGCTGGTCCCCGCCCCGCCGCGGGCCCACGCAACGCTGACGGCGCCAGGGACGAAGCCCCCGCCCACGCCGGCACCAAGGCCGATCCGCTCCCCCTCCCTGTGTCGGTGTCCGAAGCACTGCTGGGGGGACGGGTCGAGCTCTCCACTCCCGGCGGCAGCGTGCGGCTGGTGGTCCCGCCCTGCACCCACTCCGGCTCGCTGCTGCGCCTGCGGGGCCGCAATCGCAGCGTAGACGCTGGCCCACCCACCGACCTCTACCTCGAGGTCCAAGTGGTGATGCCCACCACCCTCGACGACCCCAGCAGGGAACTCATCCTCGAGTTCGCCCGCCTGAACTCCTACGACCCTCGCACCTGATCCAGCGCGGGCGCTGCCCGCTGCTCTGCAGGAGTCCACTTCCATGGACACTCCCGCCCAGATCGGCCGATACCAGATCCTGGACAGGATCGCCCAGGGCGGCATGGCGGACGTGTACCTGGCCCGCACCTTCGGGGTGGAGGGCTTCGAGAAGCGGCTGGTGGTCAAGTGCATCCGCCCTCCCCTGGCGCGCAGCCCGCGCCTTGTGGCGATGTTCATCAACGAAGCGCGCATCGCCGTCAGCCTCAACCATCCCAACATCGTGCAGGTCTACGAACTCAATCGCGCCGATGGCGACTGGTTCATCGCCATGGAGCACATCCACGGGCGCGACCTCACCCGCGTCCGGCGCACCTTCGAGGCCCAAGGACACCGCATGCCCCTGCCCCTGGCGGTGTTCGCGGTGGCCACTGCCCTACGAGGACTGGCCTATGCCCACAGCCTGAAGGATCAGGAAGGCCGGCCCTTGGGCATCGTCCACGGCGACATCAGCCCTCACAACGTGGTGGTGTCCTTCGCGGGCGAGGTCAAGGTCGTGGACTTCGGCATCGCCCGCCTGGCTGGCAAGGGCGCCGGCGATGAGATCGACCGTCCCGGGGGCGGCAAGTTCGCCTACATGTCCCCCGAACAAGTGCGGGGCCGGGAGCTCGACCAGCGCTCCGATGTCTACTCCTCCGGCATCGTCCTCTACGAGCTGCTGGTCGGCCATCGGCTGTTCCAGCACACCGACCCCGAAGAGAAGCTCCGTCGGGTCCGCGAAGCGATCATCTCCGACCCTCGCGAAGAGAACCCGGACATCCCCGAAGACCTGTGGTGCATCCTCCAGCGCGCCCTGGCCAAGGAACCCGACGATCGCTACGCCACCAGCGAGGAGCTCGAGCGCGCGCTGCGTTCGTTCCTCTACCACCACCAGCTCCGCGCGGACGCCACCGCCCTGGCGGCGTGCATGCGCGAGGCCTTCTCCCACGAGGCCCTGGACGATCCCGCGGTGGGCGACCTCAGCCGACTGGCGGACGACCTTCGGATGCTCGAGCTCGGCCACAACGACCCCGTGGACGAACCCCCAGCGGAAGTAGAGAACACCCGCCGTAGCGGCACTGCCACGCCCTCCTGGGTGCCCGCGCAGGCCGAAGAGCTCAAGAGCATCGTGGTGGTGTCCGTGGAGTTCAGCGACGACACCGACCTGGCGGAACAGGTGGACCCCTCGCGGCTGATGGAGATCGAGCGCTCCCGCAACAAGTGGCTGCGGCATCTCTGCCGCCGCTTCGGTGGGCTGCTACAGCCGGGCTACGACGACACGGTCACCATCCTCTTCGGCGCACCCCGCACCCGGGACGACGACCTCGTGCGTGCCCTGCGTTGCTCCCTCGAGCTACGAGACTCCATCGGCAAAGCCGACTGGAACCGGGCGGGAGCGTCCCTCTGTGTGGGGATCAACACCGGCCAGGCGGCGGTTCAGCATGCGGGCGGCAACACCGTGACCCAGGTGGTGGGCCGCGGCAACACCTTCCGCTTCGCCCGGCGCCTGTCGGGCCACGGTGAGCTGGGTCAGGTGCTGGCGGCGCCCACAGTGGCCCAGCTGGCCGAAGACACCTTCACCTTCGAGCCCGGTGTGCCCCTGCCCTACCGCGGGCGCAGCGTGCGTCGAATCAGCGCCTGCTTCGAGCTCACGGGCCGACGCAGCGCCGATCTCGGGCGCTCCACGGGTCGCTGGCTGGTGCGCGGCAGCGAGCTGGCCGTGCTGCGCGAAGCCCTGGTGGCCTTGGCCAAGCACGAGGGCCGCTTCGTGTTGCTGCAGGGTGACGCCGGCATCGGCAAGAGCCGCCTGGTGCGAGAGGTCACAGAGCTCGCGCGCAAACGTCACCTGCCGGTCTACACCGCTCGGGCCTACCCCTTCTCGGACACGCCCCTCGCGCCCTTCCGCGACCTGGTGGCCGCCATCACCGGGGTCACCCCCCGGGACCGACGGGACCAGATCCGCACCAAGCTCGACCTGCTCAGCCAGCTTCGGCTGCCGCGGGCCGACATCGCCATGCTCGCCTGGCTGTTCGACCTCGACGAGGTCACCCGGCCGCCGCAGTCCTACCGGGAGCAGCTCCTGGAGGTCACCCGCCGCCTGATGCGTGCTCTGTCCCACGAAGGGCCGGTGCTGTTGGTGCTCGAGGACGTCCACCACATGGGACAGCTCGAGCAGGAGGTGCTCCAGCAGGTGGTGCGGGTCACCCGGGACCACGGCCTGTTGCTCCTGGCCACTTGCTCCAACGACGGCGCGACCCCGCTGCAGCGGCTGGCGTCGGCGACCATCGAACTTGCGCCACTGAACCCCGATGCCCTGGCCCAGCTCGTGGCCGAGCTGCTCCACGCCCGAGAAGTGGACCCTGCCCTGGCCAACCTGATCGCCAACGATGCGGCGGGCAATCCCAAGTACGTGCTCGAGCTGCTCAAGGCGCTGGAGCGTTCCGGCTTCCTGCAGCGCGAGGGTCAGCGCGTCACCCTGCGAAGAGATGCCGAGACCCCGACCATCCCACACACCCTGCGGGGGCTCTTCGCGGCCCGCATCGACGACCTGTGCCTCCCCACCAAGAGCGTCCTTCAGGTGGCGGCCACCATCGGCATGCGCGTCCCGCTACCGCTGCTGGACGAATGTATCGGCGTGCGGCAGGTCCGAGACGCCACCCGCGAGCTGGTGGCCCGGAGCATCTGGCGCGAAAAACAGCGCACCCAGCAGCCCACCGCCGAGTTCACCAGCGAAGCCTTCTGGGAAGTGGTGCGCAGCTCCATGCTCGGTGAGCCGCTGCGGGAGGCCCACCGCCTGGTGGCCGAAGGCATGCTGCGGCTGTACGACGACGACCTGGACCCGCACCTCGAGTCTCTGGCCCGCCACCAGCACCTCGCTGGTGAGTGGGTCGACGCCATCCACCACCTCAGTCGGGCGGGCGATCTCCTCCGCCGGCGCGCGTTCCTGTTGTTGGCGCTGCAGCGCTACGAGACCGCGCTGGGCATCTTCGCCGATCGGGCGGACGTGGAGGGCCCACACGGCGGAGCGCTGGCGTGGAACGAGATCTCGCTGCACCGCCGGGCGGGCGAGGTCGCGCTGTTGCTGGGCAAGATCCGCCGGGCCGAGCGCTACCTGCAGGTGGCCCTCGAAGAATCCTCCGAGCACGGCTTCCAGCAAGAGGAAGCCGCGACCTGCCTAGCCCTGGGCAAGGTCTGCATGGCCGTGCCTCGGCGCCTCGAGGCCCACGCCTACATGGAGCAGGCCCGAGAGCTGGCCGACCTGCTGGGTGACGAAGACCTGGCTCTCACCAGCCTCGAAGCACTGGGCCAGCTCGCCCTGGACGAGGGGGACATCGACAACGCCGGAGAGCTCTACCAGCGGGCACTGGACCGGGCAGGAGAGCGCACGGAGGTGGGCGTGCGTGCGCTGCTGGGCTTGGCCAACCGCGCCCTGCGCATGGACGATCTGGCCAGCGCCGCCCAGACCCTCGAGCGCGCGGAACGCCTGGCGCAGGATCTCGGCGATCGCATCCTGCAAGGCCGCGCCATCAACAACCTGGGCATCATCCAGCACAGCCGCGGTGAGTACGCCATGTCGCTGGTTCACTTCCGGCGCGCCCTCGAGATCCGACAGGGCATCGGCTACCGGGTGGGCACCATCGTCAACCACCACAACATCGGAGACGCCCACCTACGCCTGGGCGAGCCCGCGCGCGCCTACGCGGCGTTCACCGAGAGCATGCGCCTGGCCCTGGACTCGGACTGGAGACCCGGCGTGACCATGAACGCGCTGTTCCTGGGCTACCTGGACGCCGAGCGTGGTGACGAGACCGGCCTGGACCGGCTGGCCAATGCCATCCGCGCCGCCCGCCGCACCCGGGATCAGTCCCTGGTCGCCACCGGTCAGTGGCTGCAAGCCCGCTGGCTGGCCCGCCACGGCCGCGCCGAAGAAGCCTCCACGGCGTTCACCACCGCCATCAGCACTGCATCTCGCGCCGGCGACATCGGCCTCGAGCGCGAGCTGACGTCCGAGCGCGACAAGGAACTACCGGGCTAGCTAGGCGAACATCCGGGACAGCACCGTGATGATGGCGCCCGTGTCGGTGTCCCGGGGGAGCACCACGGCGCCCGAGTCTTGCAGCACCTGGCGAGTGCCTCGGCGCATGCCCGGAGGCACCAGTAGGATGGTGTTGCGCCACAGCCCCGCGTTGGACTCGGCCAGACGCCGCATCAGGCGCAGGCCGTAGCCTTCGGGCCGGGGGAAGCCTACGACCATCGCTGAGAAGCGGCCCTCGGCCACCTGCTCCAGCACCCCACCCACGGTCTCGGAAGCCGAGGTGGAGAAGGACGAGGCGAGGTGGCGCTCCAGGGCCCTGCGCAGCAGGTCGTCTTCCTCGATGATCAGCACCGATGCTTCGCCATCGGCAGCGCCGCCCTGGGCATGGCGGGAAGCGGAGGCCCCCGCTGCGGGGAAGCCCATGCGCATGCGTGTACCGGCGCCCGGGGCGCCCTCGAGCTCGAGGTTGCCACCAGCGGCCCGGAGCTCTTCTCGACACAGACCCAGCATCAATGCGCCGATGCCCGGCTGGCGCGCCAGGTAGGCCAGATCCGCCAGGCGCGAGCGCACGTCGACGCCGAAGCCTTCGCCGTCGTCCTGGATGTCGATGTGCACCCAGCCTTCGCGCACGCCACCGCTGACCACCAGGCAGCGACCCTTGGCCTGGCTGCGGGAGCAGCTGTCTGCAGCGGCCATCAGGCCCAGGCAGAACGCCCGCAGCAGCGGCCCACGGATGGCGCGGGCCGGGGGCAGCGCTGCCAGGCGCAGCTCGACCGAGCAGCGACCCGCCAGCCTGTGACGCACGAGATCCACGGCCGTGTCGAGTTCTCGCTCGAGGTGCACGGCCCGGGGGGCCTCGGCGGAGGCGTCGAGGAAGTGGCGAGCGTCCCGGGACGCCCGCTGGAGTTGATGAACGCCTTCGGCCAGCTCGTAGAGGTCTTCGCCAGCGGCGGTCTCGAGGCTGTCGAGCTGCTGCTCGGCTGCGAAGGCCTGGAGCTGCTCGGCGCTGCGACCTTCGGTGACCATGGTGGCCAGGCGCCCCAGCACCTGCATGGAGCGAGCGAGCTGATGGGTGCCGGGGACCAGCGCCGCCACCGCGGACTCGAGCCGGTGCACCATGCCTTCGGTGAAGGTGGCGTTGAGGGCACCCTGCTTGGCGTAGAGCATCTCTTCGGCCAGGTTGGACTGCTCGGTGTAGTCGTGCAGCATCAGCAGACCACCCTGGGTGCCTCCATCGGGCCCCCGGAGCCCCACGGCCTCGAAGGAGGCCACCGCGACGGTGCCGTTGGGGCGCACCACCCGGACCTTGGCCTGCTGGAAACGCCCGCGGGACTGCAGGTGGGAAGCCACGACGGCCCACTCGAGATCCTGGACGACCATCACGTCGTCGAGCACCCGCTTGCCCACCGCCCGTGCGGCGCCGCGCCCACCCAGGCGCTCCGCGGCCTTGTTCCAGGTGAGCACCTGGCCCTGGGCGTCGGTGGTGACAAGCGCCACCAGGCCGCTGCGGGCGATGGCGTCATCCAGGGGTGTGGCGGCGCTGTCGCGCTCGCCCTGATCCTGGGACCCGACCGCCAACGCGGGGGTGGCCACAAAGGTGATGCCCACGGTCTGGCCGTGGAGATCGCGCACGGGCCCAGCCTTCAGCGCGCAGCGGACCACGCCGCCGTCGGCCCGCTGCAGCTCGACCTGCTGCTCGATGCCTTGGGGAAGCACGCTGCCTGCCAGCAGGCGCTCGGCGAGCTGGGTGGCTTCGGCCCCCACCAACATCGACGAGAGGTTGCGCTCCATCACCTGCTCGGGCTCGTAGCCCAGCAAGCCGGTGGACCCACCGCCCCAGAACAGGATGGCGCCCTGGGGGTCGGTCACGAAGACCGCATCGTGCAGGCGACCCACCAGCTGGGCGAACATGCGCACCCAGCGCTCGATCTTGGTGCGCTCGGTGAGGTCCTTGCCGATAGCCACCACATAGGCGCCCTCGAGGCCACGGGTGGCCCGCAGGGTCCAGCGGACCAGGCTGCGGGTACCGTCCCAGGTGCCCATGACGAGCTCGATCTCACGATGACCCTGGCCCTGGTCGAGCAGCGTTGAGAAGGCTTCGCGCGCTTGATCCACCGTGTCCTGATCCGGGACCGCAGACGCCAACAGCTGACCGAGATCCCCAGCCTGGGCCGGGTCGTGGCCGAGCAGGCGCTTCATCGCACCGTTGACGTACAACAGGCGGCCCTGCTCTCCCACCAGAAAGACCGGCGCACCGGCGTGTTCCAGCAGCAAGGGCGCCAGCTCGGGCAGGCGGACATCGAAGGGAGCGCTACCGGCATCGGAGCTCGACATGGCGGATCCACAGGTGACAGCCAGGAGCGGCTCTTCCGCCCGGCATGCAGGAAGGGTTAACAGGCTCATCGCGGATGCCCACCCACGGCTGCCCCATGAAAGCCTTCGTCACCGACACCTCCCTGTCTATCGCCCCCTTCGGCGAGCGCGCCCACGAGCTGCCCGTGCTGGGCGAGCCCCTGTCGTCCATCCAGGAGCGGGTGCTGGTGGAGTGCGGCATCCATCGGGTGGACACCCCACCCACCGATGAGGCCTACCTGCTGCTGGGCTCGCGCACCTGGGTCACCCCGCGCTTGTTGCTGCGCTTCCTGGACCGGGCGGCCGGGGCCGAGCGCAGCGGCGGCGTGCGCATGAAGCTCGAGCACCCCACCTTCCAGCGCCTGACCGAGCCCCTGCAGCGACTCCCCGCACCGGGCGTCCACGAGCTGGCGCTGCTGCCCACTGGCGCTGCACCGAGCTTCGAGGATCTGCCCACGGTCACCGTGCACCTGGACCTCACCACCGCCCCCTCCCCGGATCTGCACACCGGGCTGTCGTCCATCGGGGTCGACGAGCTGGTCCAGGGCGACGAAATGGCCTACCAGATCGACCACTGGAGCCACCTACAGCACGTCAACGTGCTGGCCATGGCGGCCTGGGGCAACGAACAGCGCCGCCTTTACCTCGAGGGTCCCCTGCTCCCCCGCATCGGCCGCTGGATCAGCCTGCTGCTCAAGTCCCGCAGCCTCGACCCCTTCCGCATCGCCACCAGCCTGGTACACCGCGGCGCGGGCTGTGTGATCCACCCCACCGCCACCGTCGAAGCCTGCGCCCTGGGTGACGGGGTGATCGTGGGCCCCCACGCGGTGGTCCGCGGTTGCCTGGTGGGCGACGGCTGCCGTATCGACGATCACGCCAGCGTGGGCTTCTCGGTGCTGGGCAAGGACGTGCGCCTCACCAAGGGCGCCGAGGTCAACCTCAGCGTGCTCATGGACGGCGCCATGGTGTCCCGGGGTGGAGGCCTGCAAGCCAGCGTGGTGGGCCGTCAGGCCTTCGTGGCCCAGCATGCCATCGTTATGGATCGCAGCTTCCAGCAGGAAGTCCAGGTGCTGGTGGACGGTCAGCGCACCGGCAGCGGCAGGGCCTTCCTCGGGGTCGCCCTGGGCCACCGTGCCCGGGTGGGCGCCGGTGTGGTGCTGGGCTTCGGCGCACAGCTACCCAACGACGCCACCGTGGTGATGGACGCCAGCCGCATCCTCAGGCAGTGGCCCGAGGACAGCGACGGTCTGGTGCGTCAGTAGACCTGGACTGGACTACCGACGAGCCACGGGCTCGAGCCCGGCGCGGCTGGCCTGCACGATGCCCTTCTCGGTGATGATGCCCGTCACCAGTTCAGCCGGCGTGACGTCGAAGGCCGGATTGTGGCCCGGAGAACCTTCGGGGGTGGTGCGCACCCGCATGAAGCTGCCTTCGTCGGACCAGCCCCAGGTCCAGCGCACCTCGTCGTGGTCCCTACACTCGATGGGGATGTCGTCGCCGTGGTCGCAGTGGGGGTCGATGGTGGTGGTGGGTGCGGCCACGTAGAACGGGATGCCGTTGGCCTTGGCTGCCAGGGCCGAGGTGTAGGTGCCGATCTTGTTGGCCACGTCGCCGTTGATGGCGATGCGGTCCGAGCCCACGATCACCAGGTCCACCTGGCCGGTGCGCATCATGTGGCCGGTGGCGTTGTCGGCGATGACCGCATGGGACACGCCCTCTTGGCCCAGCTCCCAGGCGGTGAGGCGGGCGCCCTGAGAGCGCGGACGGGTCTCGTCGACCCACACGTGGACCTTGCGGCCCGCACGGTGGGCCGCGTAGATGGGCGACAGGGCGCTGCCCCAGTCCACGAACGCCAGCCAGCCGGCGTTGCAGTGGGTGCTGACCCTGGACCCGTCGGGCACCACCGCCAGACCGTGCTGGCCGATGGCCTCGCAGCAGACAGCGTCATCGTCGGCGACTTCCTGACCTGCGGCCCGGGCGGCTTCGCGGGCGGCGGCGATGTCGTCACCGCAGGCTTCCACCGCGCGCAGCACCTGGTTGATGCCATAAAACAGATTCTGGGCCGTGGGCCGGGTGTCGCGCATGGTGGTGGCGGCGGTGGCGATGAAGTCGTGGAAGCCGCGCTCGGGGGCTTCGAGCACCGCCTGCACCATGCCCAGCGCGCCGGTGGCACCGATAGCGCCTGCGCCCCTGGTGATCATGGTGGTGATGGCCTCCGCGGTCTCGCGGTAGGTAGGCATCATCACGATCTCGAAGCGGTGCGGCAGCAGAGGCTGGTTGATCAGGGCGAGCTGATCACCATCGAGCCACACGGTCCGGTAGTGCTTTCCATCGACGTTCATAGGGATCCCTGGGTGGGTGTGTGACCCGCCTAATAATCGTCCACGCTGGGATCCAGGTAGTCCTCGATGTCGATCGCTGTGGCGAAGGAGGTCTGGATCACACGGTGGAGCATCAAGGCCGCCATGGACTGAGCCGCCTCGTGCAAGGAGGCCTCCAAGGCGCCCTGCTCGGTGGTGGCCTGAGCGGTGGCGGAGGTGAGGAATCCCTGGATCTCCCGCTCGGCCCCGGGGAGCTTGATGGAGTCGATGGCGATAATGGTCTCGACGATGGGGAGCTGGTCCAGGTCGGTGTCACTGGGTTCTTTCACACGGGCTCGCACCGTACCCCGGCACACCAGATCTGCCCGGGACGCGGACTGGTGCCCGTAGTCGGTCCAGCGGAAGCCAGCGTCTTCCATGTAGCGACGCACCACCTCGTTGACCTGGGTGAGGCCGGTGTCGATGGAGGCCTGGTTGGACCAGCGGAAGCTGACGTCCCGGTAGGCGCCCATGCGCGAGCGGCCCCGGTCCGTGACCGTGTACTGGCGGTAGATGTGGGCCAGCTTGTCGAGGCGGAATTGGATGTCCCGCTGCCGCGCCACGGCGATCAGCGCACGCTCGAGGCGCTCTGCCTGGGTGTCGGCGCTCGAGCGAGTGGCATCCAGCATGGCGCTGGCCAGGGCGAGGTTGCCGCGAATGGCGGGAAGCACCGTGTCGTAGGACAGGCGCTCGGCCTCGCTCAGGCAGGCCTTCCACACGCCCACGATGCGCTCGACGTCCTCTCTGGCCTCGAGCTCTGTGCGGCGGCACAGGGCGTAGTGGGCTTCGGCGGGATCGCCATAGTGATCCAGGGCCCCGGCCTGGGCGAGGGAGGCGATGAGCAGCAGAGCGAGGGGCGTCATGGGCCGGCTCCTTGTCCACCGGGTGGGTCCTCGGCGGTCTGTTCTGAATCTTGCAGGTACCAGGGCCGGCTGTCCAGCCCCCTGCGTCTGCGCTCTGCGCTGCGAAAGCGCAGCCAGCCACGGTATTCGTGGCGCCACCACTGGTCGAAGGTGATGCCCTGCACACGCTCTCGAATCAGGGGCTGGTACAGCTCGGCCTCGATGACCAGGCCCCGCACCCAGTCGCGAACCTCGAAGTCTTCACCGTCCCAGTAGACGTACTGGGTGGAGCGGAAGGTCCAGGAGCCGGTGTTGATGAACCAGCGCCCGGGGAGCATCTCCACCTTGCCAGGCATGTGAGAGTGGCCGCACACCAACACCCGGTGTCGGCCTTGCTCGAGGTGACGCTTGACTTGGGGCCAGAGATCCATGGGGTTCCCGATCTGGGCCTGGATCCAATACCGGAGGTAGGCTTCGTATTCCTCGCCTTTGCGGGGGAAGCCCAGGCTGGCCAGGGCGTTGTAGAACACCCGCGCCATCGACGTCCAGTGCCAGGCGAACCACCACACCAGGCGTCCGGCCAGGGTGTAGAAGTCTTCGAGGGGCAGGCGTATCCATGTGCCCAGGAAGCGCTCGATCTGGTGGTGTACGGTGGTGGCCACCCCGGACTCGCGCAGGTTGTTGGCGATGTACGGATCGAGCTGATGGCCGTGGACCAGCAGGATGTCGTCGCCGATCTCCACCGCCGAGCAGACCTCCCAGCGCAGCAGGTCCCGGTACAAGGCCATGTCGTAGTCGTGATTGCCCCAGATGTAGGTGACCCCGCCTTCACCGGCCATGGATGACAGCTGGCGGAGCACGTCGCCGTGGGCGCGCAGCACGCGGGTGAAGCTGCCCGCCTGAGAGAAGTCGATGATGTCCCCGGCGATGATCAGGTGCGCGCCTTCGGCCCGCACCTTCTCGAGCAGATCCAGCAGATCGCGATCCTTGCCCACGAAGGCGTCGGAGCGGGTGCCATCCCCCAGGTGCACGTCGGACAGGACGTACAGAGGCGCGTCTTTGGGTAGCTGCACCGTGCGGGAGGGGGCGGGCCGGCGGGCCCAGGGGAAGGCTTCCATGGGGTCGCTCCGCCGAGCATCATAGCTCGAAGACGGCCGCGGGGTGCTCGGCTCGAACGCCGTGGCTCGACCGCCCCCTACGAGATAGCCACCGGCCATGAAGACAGAGTTAGCCGGTGGTCGCGTTCGTTTCCTGGGTACCTTTCCCACGGAGGTCCCCGTGGTGGGCCTTCCCGAGGTCGCCGTGGCGGGTCGCTCCAACGTGGGCAAGAGCTCCTGCTTGAACCGACTGGTGGGCGTGCGCCAGGCGGCGCGGGTCTCCAGCACCCCAGGCCGCACCCAGGCCATCAACCTGTTCCAGGTGCAAGAGCGCTACGTACTGGCCGACCTACCTGGCTACGGCTTCGCCAAGGTCCCAGAGGCGGTGCAGGCTGGCTGGAAGGGGCTGGTGGAAGGCTACCTGGCCAGCGAACGCGATCTGCGGCTGGTGCTGATGCTCATCGACCCTCGGCGCGACGCCGGAGGCATGGACGCCGACCTGCTGTGGTCCCTGCGTGAAGCCCGCCTACCCGTGCTGGTGGTGGCCACCAAGTTGGACAAGCTCAAGCGCCTGAAGGGCCGCAGCGCCCTGCTGCGCTTGGCGCGGGAATACCACCTGGCCCCCCACGAGCTGCTGGGCTTCTCGTCCCTCAAGGGCACGGGCCTCGAACAGCTCCACAAGGCCATCGACAAGGCCGTGAAGGTCAAGCGTTAGCGGACCGGCCGCTGACGCGCCGCGTCAGTACGACGTGCCAGGCACAACCACCAGGATGACGTAGCTGTCCAGCAGGGTGGCGCCGTCGCCCAGGACGTTCAGCGTGAGGCTGTAGAGCTGGTCTTCGGTGGTGGCGGCGACCACGCCGCGGAACTCGAGGGTGAAGTCCAGGCCGTCGCCCACGGTGTCCGGGTCGATGTTCTCGTAGTACTCGGGGTTGATGCCGGTGACGAAGCCGTAGTCGTCGCCTTCGATCTGCAGCTCCACCCGCTCGAAGATCACCGAGTCCACCAGCTGCTGCACCGAGTCGATGATGGTGGTGCGGAAGGTCGAGGTGGAGGACCCGTTCCAGGAGAAGACCAGCTCGTCGTCGGCCGAGCCGTCGCCGTCGGTGTCGGCGAAGGAGCCCGTGGCCTGCGCCAGGGCGGTCATCTGGTTCCAGGGGGTGGTGGTGTAGGAGTTGACGTGGACGCCGATGACATAGCCGCCCAGGTTGGCGAGTTCGGTCACCACGTCGGAGCTCCCGGCGTCGATGGGGCAGCCACCCGGAGTGGGGTAGGCGCCGTAGCCTCCGATGTTGTCGGGATCGCGCAGGTCATAGTCCGTGGCGTAGATGAGCACGGCCAAGGCGTAGTCACGGAAACCGAAGCCGCCACGGGTGCCGCCGTCGGGAGTGGATGAATCGTAGGTCTCTCCACCGGTGCCGCCGAAGGGGTCGGAGGAGCTGGCGATGAAGGGCAGCACGTCGGTGTTGGAGGTGTAGCTGCCGTCGCAGGACATGTCGTAGCCCGCGCCGGTGATGCCCTGGTACAGCGCCTCGATGGAGGACTCCGGACCGTCGGCGCCGCTGTGGTTGGGGCAGGAGTTCAGGGCTGTCTGCAGCATGGTGGTGTCGGTGGTCATCTGCTGGTGCAGGATGAACGGTAGATCGGTGCCAGCCGAGCCGTACCCACAGCAGGCGTAGTCATCGAAGGTGGCGAAGCCGTAGGCCATGTCCTCGATGACGGTCTCGAGGCCGGTGACGATGTTGCCGAACTCGGTCGCCATGGCGTTGGCGGTGGAGCCCATGGAGCCCGTGGTGTCGATGAGGAAGCCCACGTCGCCCATCTGGATGGACAGGTCGAACTCGAACTGCTCTTCCACCTGGGTGCGCTCGGGCACCTCGACGTAGACGCCTTCGACGGTGCTGGTGGGGTCGAGGGGGTCGGTCTCGGCGAGCACCTCGGCGCCGTCGCTCTGGCCGTCGCCGTCGCTGTCGGCGTCGTAGGGGTCGGTGCCGTAGGTGGACTGCTCTTCGATGTCGGACAGCCCGTCGCCGTCGGCGTCGAGATCCTGGGAGTCGTACAGGCCGTCGCCGTCGGTGTCCCGGGGCTCGGAGGTGCCGTCGGTCACGCCGCCTTCGTAAGAATCCGAGGTGCCGTCGTCGTCGCTGTCTTCGTCCAGGTAGTCCGGGGTGCCGTCGCCGTCGGTGTCCACCGGGTCGTCTTCCCACTCGGTGGTGCCCGCTTCGTAGATGTCACCTATGCCATCGCCATCGCTGTCGATGTCCATGTAGTCGTCGGTGCCATCGCCATCGCTGTCCAGCGGGCTGTCACTGTTGGGGCCGATCTCGATCTCGTCGAGGATGCCGTCGCCGTCGTTGTCGGTGTCGCGGTAGTCGGGGATGCCGTCGCCGTCGGTGTCGCCAGGGCCGGAGCCTGTACTGTTCTTCTCGTCCTCGTCGGACACGCCGTTGTTGTCCGAGTCGTTGTCCAGGAAGTCCTTGATGCCGTCGCCGTCTGAGTCGATGGGCAGGGTGTAGGGATCCGTGTCGCCCGCCTCGATCTTGTCGTTGATGGTGTCACCATCGGACTCGGCGTCGAGGTAGTTGGCGGTGCCGTCGCCGTCTTCGTCGGCGTCCACGGCCCCTTCGTGGATGTCCATGATCAGATCGCCGTCGGCGTCGTCATAGTCCGCGTCGGAGACGGTGGTGTCGGCAGTATCGACGCCGGTATCCAGCAGCGGCTTGTCACCGCAGTCGGGGGCCAGGCAGCCAAAGGCGACGAGGATGAGGGCCACACGTGGGTTGACACGGGACGGATCCATGGCGTTCTCCCAGAAGTTGGTGGTAGCCTACTCGTAGGGAGAGCCCGATGTCAACGGGATGTTCAGGGGCTCGTGAGCCTCGCCCCAACGCGCCCTTCCCACGTCGGTTAGCAGAACCCTCCAACCCCTCGCGGAGTGCACCTTGGGCAAGCGCTGGAGCGACCACTACACCCAGAAGGCCAAGGACGCCGGCTACGGCGCACGTTCGGTCTACAAGCTCGAGGAGATCCAGCGTCGCACGGAGGTCATCCAGCGGGGCAGCCGCGCGGTGGATCTGGGCTGTTTCCCTGGTTCTTGGTCTCGCTACCTCGTGAAGCAAGGGGTCGCGTCCCTGGTGGGGGTCGACTTCCAGGTACCCGAGGGCATCAAGGGCCAGTTCATTCAAGGCAGCGCCCTCGACGTCGAGCCGGCGCAGCTGATGGAAATGTTGGGTGGCTCCGCCGATCTGGTGGTCAGCGACATGGCACCCAACACCACGGGCAACCGGCAGAACGATCACCTGCGCCAGCTCGAGCTGGCCCAGCGAGCCCTGGACATCGCAGTAGCGGTGCTGGCCCCCGGGGGCGCCTTCGTGGCCAAGCTCTTCGAAGGTTCTGAGACCCAGAGCTACGTGCAGAGCCTGCGCCCACACTTCACCAAGATCCGACGCATCAAGCCCGACGCCACCCGCAAGCAGAGCGTCGAGCTGTTCGTGGTGGCCACCGGATTCAGGCCGCCCAGCGCGGATGCCGGGGCATGAGCAGCGCACGCTACGTGCGGGTGTTTCGTGTCGTGGCCCTGGCCTTCGTGCCCGCGCTGCTGGTGGCAGCCGAGCTCACCCTGCGGGCCACGGAACCTCCACAGCCCACCCTGGACCTCCCCACAGGCTGGCAGGGAGACGCCCGCGTGGTCACCGATCACAACCGCGACACCCCCTTGGAGGCCTACACCACCCCGGATGGCGAGCCGCACATCCGCACCACCTCAGCCATGAAGACAAGCCGCTTCATGCATGACGTGGACTACGCCCAGCAGCGCCCCGATGGCGTGCTGCGGGTCTTCTGCTTCGGCGGCTCCGCGACCCTGGGCGTGCCGGTGGAGGCCACCCCGGAGCGCACGTTCCCGGGCCGCCTGCAGGCAGCCTTGCAGAACGCCGACGTACCCGCGGAGGTCATCAACCTGGGAGGTGCCAGCTTCGGCTCGAGCCGCGTGGTGGAGCTGATGGCCCAGGCGGTGGGCCACCAGCCGTCGGCCCTGGTGGTCTACAGCGGCAACAACGAGTTCTTCGAGTACGCCCTGGCCCTCCACCAACGCAACGCTCGCCAGGCCGACACCGTCTTCGAGCGGCGCTCCGGGCTGCGGCTGGTGCGCTGGCTGTACGGCCTGTCCGACGCGCTCGAAGGTGCCCAGCCCGCCGCGCCCGAAGACCTCGAGCAGCGCCAGCAGGCCCTCGTGCGCACCGCGGTGGAGCTCGAGCTGTACCGGGATCCCAGCACCTCGCCCCAGCCCGTGGGCGACGACGGCTGGCGTCGTAGGGACGCGCCCTATCGGGCGGTCATGGATCGTTACCGCGACAACCTCGACGCCATGGTGGAGCTGGCCAGCGGGGTGGCTCCGCTGGTGCTCGTCGCCGTACCCCCCAACCTCCACCAGGCCCCCTTCCAGGCGGCCCACGATCCCGCCCTGCGCCCCAGCCAGATCGCATCATGGCAACGGGACGTGGCCGGCGCTCAGCAGGCCCTGGACAACGGCGACCCCAACGGGGCCACCGGCATGCTGGACAGCGCCATCGCTGGGGACCCCATCCACGCTCAGGCCCACTACCTGCGCGGCCTGGCCTGGCTAGAGGCCGGCGACGCCCTGCAGGCTTCCCGGGATCTGCACAACGCCCTGGAGCTGGACATGGCCCCCGGACGCCCGCTGGCGGCCCAGACCGAGGCCATCCTGGCCCTGGCCAACCCGCCCGCCGTCGTGGTGGTGGACCCCGGCCCCAGCTTCGAGGCCTACGGGCTGGCCCGCGGAGGCGAAGGGCACTTCCACGACGCCTGCCACCTCACGCCCGGGGGCTACGACCTGCTGGCGCGCCACGTGGCCCACGCCCTCGAGGGCGCAGGCGTCTCCGAGCCGATCGAAGGCTACTGATCCAGCAGCCCCACCCGCAGCACCTTGTTGGCGTTGGGGCCCACGTAGTTGCCAAAGATGAGCTTCATGAACTCGACGCCCGGGATGGTGCCCTTGGCAGCGCCGTCCACCAGCAGGGTGGTGCCGGTGCCGGGCTCGTACTGAATGGTCATGGTCTGACCTGCCACCAGGGTGGTGATCCAGGAGCAGAACTGATCGGCCTGGGCCTTCTGGGCGGGGTACGCCGGGTCGATCTCCCAGACTTCGCGGTAGGCATCGACGGTCTTCTCGGCCGGGACCTCGCTGTAGATGAAGGACATGTGCAGCTTCTTGGGGACGTCCTGAGCGATGACCGAGGCGCCATCGGCGCTCTTGGCGGGCAGGTAGAGACCGCCCACATAGATGTCCAGGAAGAACTTCTCCCGCAGCGCCATGCCATTGAGAACCAGGGGCTGCCCGCCCAGGGTGTCGGTGTCGGGCATGGTGACCCCAGCCAGCTCTCCCGCGTGGGCGGGGAAAACGAGGGCGAAGACGAGGGGGAGCAGAGCGAGCTTCATG
>Ga0307987_1000815_pt1 | contig 17985 bp, 16 predicted proteins | sample EllFjometagen181_FD_203157 | JGI IMG/M metagenome (GOLD analysis project Ga0307987, IMG submission 203157) | Marine microbial communities from Ellis Fjord, Antarctic Ocean - #181 | ecosystem: Environmental > Aquatic > Marine > Unclassified | place: Southern Ocean | collected 2014-10-08
CCACCACCGCCTACCAGGTGGGCGACTACGTGATCTACGCCTACTCGGGCTCCGCACTCGACGCTCCGGTTGAGATCGAGGAGCAGATCGTCGACGTCGCCGGCATCGAGCTGACCATCCTCGTCCAGGCCCGGCGCGGCGACGAGACCCGCCAGTGGAAGCAGCGGGTGACCGATACGCCACAGAACCGCGACAACGACGTGGTCGACGAGCTGTACGAGATCGTGGACGGTCAGGAGCTGCACCTGGCCAACCCGGACAACATCGACATCTACCGACTGTACGAATGGATCGTGCCCCCTTTGCAGGGCGCACCCACCGACATCACCCAGGGTTCCCGCGAGCTGACCATCCTGGGTCGCACCTTCGAGGCGTCATGCGCCTCGGGCACCCAGTCCATGGCGGGGACTCCAGCGCGCTTCACTTTCTGCGACTCCGAGGCGTTCCTGTGGACCAGCCTGTCGGGGGAGATCACCGCCATCGACGGCGACAAGCTGCTGTACCGGATGGAGGTCCAGGAGGTCGGCAATCGCGTTCCCGAGCCCGAGCCCACCACCACCCCCGACATCGATGGTGCCCAGGCCCGCGCCGAAGCCGAAGGCTGGAGCGCCTGCGAGACCGTGGACGACTGCGCCATCGTGCGCTGCGGATGCTCCTGCAGCGGCTGTGGAGGCTTTTCTGCCGACGACCTGGTGAACGTGGCCCACGTGGATGACTGGTACACCGCGGCGGGCTGTAGTGAGGCCCTGATCTGCCCCATGGTCTGCTGCCCGGCCCGCGTGTTGACCTGCCACCAGGGCCAGTGCATCGCGGTCAGCGCCGATCAGCTCTCCGAGTAGACCTCCATGCACACCCTCACGCTGGCCGTCCCCGCCCTGCTCATCACCCTGGCAACCCAGGCCCAACAGCCCCCGGCCACACCACCCACCGCCGAGCAGGTCGAAGCCTGGACCGGCCTGACCGTGATGACCACCTCCACGGCAGAGGGCCAGCCCGTCGGACCCTCGGTGCTCTTGTTCGAAGAGCCCATGGCCTGCCCCCTGGGTGGCGGCGGCGCCGACCACGTCGATGCCCGCCTCGCCGAACCCCTACTGGCGACCCTGACCGCAGCACGGGAGCGGGTAGATCTGGACACCCTGCCCGTTGACCTGCGCGGCACCCAGAGCTGGACCTTCCGGCTGGCCAGTGGCGGAGCACAGCTCTGGTTGCGCATCAGTGACCTCGAGCCCCACCACCTGCCCCTACCCACCCTGTACGCCCACGGCCTGCTGCGCCAGTGCACCACCCACAAGGCCCTGGATTTGCGCCTCCAGCAGCAAGGCCGGCACTGGCAATTCCAGGGGCCCTGCTCCATGTCTGCCAGCAGCGTGGCCACGCTGGTGAAGACCCTCGAGCAGCAGCTCCATCCCACCTGGTTGGTGGCGTCACCCTGCGGCGGGATGAGCGCCCTGGATGAGGGGTTCATGGCTGAGGCCGGGATTGTGGGAGAGCCGGTGGCCGAGGCTCTGGGTGGCGTGGTGGGAGGAGGGCTGTAGGGGTGGTTCGTGGCGGGTTTCTGCCCGTCGCGAAGGTTGGGTGCCGATGTTGGCTGGGCCTCCATCATCGTTGCGTCCACCAACCCGTGATTTCACGTAGGCGCTCGCCATCGGAGGCGCCAGAGGCGCCCGCCGCCCATCAGGCGGCGAGATGGGGGAGGTCGCGTGTCGCGGTCGATGCGGGGGAGGATTTGCCTCCCCTGCAGAAAATGGAGAAGCTCCCTGAGTTGATACGCAACACAGCAAGCCCAACGCGATCGACAAGATACCCTACCCTTCCAGCGGATCCCACTCCCTGACACACCGAGCCCCCATGCCCGAGTAGAAGAAGTCCGGCTCGTGGTAGGTCCGGTTGCGCACGCGGTAGCCCACGCCTGATCCGATGGCGCCGCCGCGCATGGTGCGCAGCACGTAGGCGGGTTCCACCCAGGCATAGGCCGCCCGCGGGGCTCCGATGTAGCTGTTGTGGTACCAGTCCTCGGTCCACTCGAAGATGTTGCCGGACATGTCGCAGATGCCCTGTTCGGTGCTACCCGCGGGGAAGCTACAGGCTGGGCAGGTGGTCTCGAGTCCGCAACAGTCTTCCTCGTGCATCTGCAGCAGATCGCAGGAAGGCTCGGCGTCACCCCAGGGGTAGGTCACGTCCTGGCCCCGGCTGCGAGCGGCGAACTCCCACTGGGCTTCGCTGGGCAACGATCCCCCAGCCCAAGCGCAAAAGGCCCCGGCCATCTCCCAGTCCAGGCAGTTCATGGGGTGGTCGTCCAGGCCTTCCTCGTCCCAGCTGCACCGCAGGGGGACACTCTCGCTGTCGGGCCAGGGCTCGCAGACGCCATCATCCACACAGGCCGCGTACTGGCCCACCGTGACCTCGGACTGGAGCATCTCGAAACTACGCACCACCACGACGCGCTGAGGGTGCTCGTCTCGATCGCCTGTCCCGATGCGGTTGCCCATGAAGAAGCGGCCCCCGCAGAGGGTGACCCAGCACAAGCCGTCCTCGCAGACGGTCTCGTCTTCACAGGGTTCGTGCAGAGGTCCCTGCCCCGTGTCGTCGAGCAAGATCTGCTGAGGGTCCGGCGCGGTTTTCGGACCGCAGGCGGGCAGCGCCAGGGCGACGAGGTAGAGCAGCACGGATTGACGGGGGGAACGAACCATGGCCAGCCTCGTAAGCGACGGCCCGGCCCACCGGCAAGTAGCCCCGGCGCGCAGGGCTCGCGCCGCCCCGCGCAGACTCCGCCCTATGCTACCCTTTCGCACATCGCCCGAGACCGATTCCATGCGTGCACTGTTCCTCCTCGCCATCCTGCTGTCCGAGCCCGCGACCCGCACCCTCGAGATGAAGGCCGGTTCGGTGGACATGGTCACCGGCCTCGAGCCCGAGGATGCCCTGGCCTTGCTCGAGGACCGCCCCGACATCACCCTGCACCGCCGGGGCCGGCGCGCCATTGAGGCAACATGATCGCCGAGGGTATGCGCAGGCTCGACTCCTTGTGGCTCACCGTGTTCCCAGGACTGGCCATCACCGCGGCGGTGGTAGGCTTCAGCCTGCTGGGGGACGGCCTGACCCAACCTCGAGAGAACCGGCCATGAGCCCCGCTTCCACAGCTCCGCCCCTGCTGGCCCTCGAGGGCCTGACCGTCGCCTTCCCCACCCCCGGGGGGCTGGCCCCTGCAGTGGTGGACATGGACCTCGAGGTTCATCCCGGCGAAGTGCTCGCGCTGGTGGGAGAGAGCGGCTGCGGCAAGACCGCCACCGCCTTGGCGGTGATGGACCTCCTGCCTCCCCAGGCCCGGGTCTCCGGCAACATCCTGTGGAAGGGGCAGCCCCTGATGGCTATCCGCCAGCGGGGCCGCGACCTGTCCATGGTGTTCCAGGAACCCGCCACCGCCCTCAACCCGGTGCTGTGCGTGCAGACCCAGGTCGCCGAACCCCTGGCGGTGCACCGCGGCCTGCGGGGACGCGCCGCCCGCACCGAGGTGCTGCGCCTGCTGACCCTCGCGGGGCTCCCTGGCGCCGAAGACCTGCTCCGCGCCTACCCTCACCAGCTCAGCGGCGGTCAGCGGCAGCGGGTGATGCTGGCCATGGCCCTGGCCTGCGAGCCCGAACTGCTACTGGCCGACGAACCCACCACCGCCCTGGACGCCAGCGTGCGGGCGGGCATCCTGGACACCCTCGAGGGGCTCGGGGACCGCCTGGGCCTCGCCATCCTGTTGGTGAGCCACGACCTCGGGGTGGTCGAGCGCATCGCGCACCGAGTGGCGGTGATCTACGCCGGCCGCATCGTGGAGCTGGCGCCCCGTGAAGCGCTGTTCTCGCGTCCGACCCACCCCTACACGCGGGCCCTGCTGGCCTGCCGGCCGGACCCCCACAGCGATGCGCCTCCCGCGGACCCCATCCCGGGCCAGCCCCCCGACATCGGGCAGCGCCCCCCGGGCTGCGCCTTCCATCCCCGCTGCCCCCGCACCCAGGCCTCCTGTAGCGCCGATGTGCCCACCCTCCGGCCACAACCGAACGCACCCCAGCACACCGTGGCCTGCCCCCACGCCGAAACGAGCCAGCCATGACACAGTCCCCCCTGCTCTCGGTCCGTGGCCTGTGCAAGCGCTACGGGGCCCGTCGTGGCCTGCTCGGCCGGGGCAGGCCCGCGGTGGACGCCGTGGTGGATGTGGACCTGGACATCCCTGCGGGCACCACCCTGGCCCTGGTGGGCGAGAGCGGCAGCGGCAAGAGCACCACGGGCCTATGCGTGCTGCGCCTCATCGAGCCCGACGCCGGCTCCATCGTCTTCGAAGGCCGCGAGCTCGGTTCCATGAGCCAAGCGGCATTGCGACCACTGCGGCCCCGTATGCAGGCCATCTTCCAAGACCCCTGGGCGAGCTTGAACCCGCGCCTGACAGTGCGGGAGCTGGTGGGCGAAGCCCTCGAGGTCCACGGGATGGCCAGCAGTGCCGAGCTGGGCGACCGCGTGGCCGCTGCCCTGGATGCCGTCGGCCTGCCCCGGGACGCCATGACCCGCCGTCCCGCCGCATTCTCTGGGGGCCAGCGCCAGCGCATCGCCATCGCCCGGGCCCTGGTGCTCGAGCCCCGCTTGCTGATCTGCGATGAGCCCACCAGCGCCCTGGATCTCAGCGTCCAGGCCCAAGTGCTGGCGCTGCTGCGACGGCTGCAAGATGAGCGGGGGCTGGCGTACCTGTTCATCACCCACGATCTGGGTGTGGTTCGACAGCTGGCTCAACAGGTGGCCGTCATGGATGCGGGCCGCATCGTGGAAAATCGCAAGACCCGGGAGCTGTTCGGGGCGCCCGAACACCCCGCTACGCGCCGACTGCTCGGAAGTCTCGAGCCTCCAGCACCAACGCGTCCTCCCCCACCGCCATCACCACACATCATTCGAGCGCCACCTCCCCCCTCCCCGCATGCCTCATCCACAGCACTCCCCGCGACCCCACGGAATCCCCCGACAAGGCCTACCTGAACGATCGATTGATGCTGCGCGTGGAGGACGACGCCTCGCTACTATCCGTGGCTCGAGACCACGGCCCCCGGATGGAACGCCCGCCCGGTCCCTCAGGCTACGCCAGCCTGTGGGTCCCTCCCAACAGCAGCATGGCCGACCTGGGCGCGGATCTGTTGGACGACCAGCGTGTGATCGACGCCGCCCCTGTCGGCGTGATGCGCGGCGCCAGCTCGAGCCTGCCTGTGTCCTGGCAGCTCGAAGCCACCAAGGCCGATCAGGTCACCATCCTCGATACCTCCGGTGTGCTGGTGGCAGTGCTCGACACAGGCGTGGCCTACGAGAACTACAGCGACGACGGCGTCAGCGACGTCCAGGCCGTAGGGCTGGCCGGCGTGGCTTTCCCCACCCCATGGGACTTCGTCAAAGGCGACGCACACGCCAACACCGACCTGGTGGACGCCACCTGGCATGCTGTGGACAACGGCGCCGACGTCATCAACATGAGCCTGAGCTTCGGCATGGGCTACACCCCCTCCCGGGCCCTGGACGAAACCCTGACCGCCGCCAGCGAAGCCGGCCGCCCTGCTGGGTGCCTCGGGCAACGACGGCTCGGCGTTCACCACCTACCCCGCAGCCCACCTCAGGGTGTTCGCCGTGGGCGCATCCACCTTGAAGGACGACGACAAGCAACAAGAGGTGGACTTCGTGGCCCCCGGTGGCAGCCTGGACGCCGACGAGAACGGGGACGGCTACCCCGACGGCATCCTGGCCGAGACCATCAACTACCAGGACCCGTCCAGCACCGGCTACTGGTTCTACGCCGGAATCAGCCAGGCCACCGCCGTGGCATCGGGCGCCGCCGCAACCCTGGTCGCCAATGGCGCCACCCGTGACGAGGTCTACGGAGCCCTTCAGATAGGCGCCACCTCTATTGGCACCGACTTCGTGGATGGCAACGGCACCAGCCCCCTGGGCGTCATCGGTGGCCACACGGGCGTGCTGCTGGGTGATGGCGGCTGGTCGGTCACCGGGGGCTACAGCCTGGGCACAGCGGTGCAGGGCAGCGGTGTAGCCAGCTTCGAGGGCATCGTAGGCTCCGAGGGCATGGCCGTGGCCTCGGGCGCCGGCAGCGAGCCATCGACTAGTCGAGTGCCTCCTCGGCCGGCAGGCTGTCCCAGGCGCGCACGCGGCGGGGCAGCCTGAAGGTGAGCAGGGCACCACCACGGCGATGGCTGCGAGCCTGGATCGTGCCCCCATGTTCGGTGACGATGCGCTGGCAGATGTACCAAGCCCAGGCCGTGCCCCGCCGCCGCACCAGGGGCCTGTTGGCCACGGCCGAAGACGGACTCTTCCATGCCCGCCGGGATGCCCGGCCCCTGATCGCGCACTTTGCACACCACGTGCTGGCCGTCCACGGCCAGGCTCAAGCCCACCCGGGTGTCCTTGGGGGCGTACTTGAAAGCGTTGGATACCAGGTTGGTGACCAATCGGGAGAGCTCCTGAGAGTCACCATCGACCCAGAGGTTGGGTGCGATGGCAAGTTCGAGGCGCACGCCGCGCTGGACCGCCACATGGCGCAGCAGGCCCACCACCCGATCGATGAGACCGGAGAGATCGATGCCACGCTCATCCTTGCGCTCCTCATCGAGGATACCGCTGGCCATGGAGCGGATGCGCTGGGCCGCCTCGATCACCCGCAGCAAGGGCTCGCGTTCGGGGTCGGTCTCGGGCTTGCCCTCGAGCAGGCTCGCGATCACTACGTGGATGGCGCTGGCCGGGCTGCGTAGATCATGGGCGACTCGGCGGCCTTCTCGTGGCGCTGAGCCACCTCGAGCAGGTGCTCTGCGTTGACCGCAGCCACCGCACCGTATGCCGCGAGGGCCCGTAGCAGTCGCGCGGCACTCTCGAGCTCCTGCCGGGAGACCACCCGGCTGTCCACATAGATGGCGCCCATGCGTCGTTCGCCCTCGAATAGAGGCACACACATGGCCGATCGCAGATCGATATCTACGATGCTGGTGACGTCGCGTAGCTCGCCGCGCTCGCCCAGGTCGGCGGCGATCACCTCACGACCGTCATCGATGGCGCGCCGCACGATGGACTCGGAGGGCTCGCCATCGTGTACGCCATCGGCAAAGGCCGAGGACACCAGCACAGGTTCGCCATCTTCGGCCTTGAACAGCACAAAGGCGCGCTCGGCGTCCAAAAGGTCCAGGGCGACGCGGGCGATGGAGTCGAAGAGTTGCTGGAGATCGCGCTCTTGGGCCACGGCGACCGCCAACTCGAGCAGGCGTTCGAGGCGGTCGCCGCGCACGCTTGTGCCCTTGATGCTGCGGATCCGCTCCACCAGGGTGTCGGCGCGGCGGCGGAGTTAGACCTGCCCCACCTCATCGGCGAATACCAGCGCACGGGTAGCGTCGGCCAGGGCTTCGTCGCTGCGGCCCACCAACAGATAGGCCTCGCTAATCCACAGCCGGGCCTCGGCCAACTCATGGCCGGCGCCTGCCTGTTTGAGGGGCTCCACCGCAGCCTCGACCGCGGCATCGAGAGCCTCGAGACGACCCGCCCGGGCCTGACAGAAGGCCAACAACGCCCTGGACCGGCCCGCTTCGACCGGGCTGTCACTGTCGGACGCGAGGGTGAATGCGTGCTCGGTCAACGCCGTGGCACTAGGGTCCCTAAGGAGCACCGCCAGCTCGGCCCGGCGTCTCGCCAGCTCGGTCTGCTCATCTTCGTAGCCATGCTCGTTGGCCAGGTTCCCAGCGCGACGGAACCAGCGCTGCGCTTCACGCCACGACCCCTGAGTCATGTAGACATCACCCAGGTTGCCAGCGGCCATGGCTTCGTAGCGGGGCTCGCCGAGCTCTCGTGCACGTCCCGAGGCCCACATGCCCGACTCGATGGCCCGCTCCCAGCGGGCAGCCTCGCGGTAGGACACGCAGAGATTGCACTGGACGCGCACCTGCTCGAGGGAGACGTCCAGCCACTCGAAGAGGATCAGGGCCTGTTCCCAGGTTGCCAGGGCGCCAGGACGGTCACCCACCATGTGTCGGGCGCCGCCCATGTTGTTGAGCAGCCTGGCACGGTCCAGCGCCCCCTGGCCAGCGTCTTAGTGGGCCGCGCGCTCCATGGCATCGATGGCGTCCCGCATCCGCCATGCGTACCACAGCAGCCTGCCCAAGGCGGCATCCAGCAAAGCGCGGGCGGCACGACCACGGCCCAGGGACTCGGGCAGGTGTGCGAGGGTCTTGAGAGCTTCACCACGTTCGCCGAGCTCATGCTGGGCCTGAGCCAGGACCACCCTGAGCTGGAGCCAGCGGTCCAGGTCGGCGAGCTCCGCTGGCGGGGCTCCATTGGCGACGAGCTGCGCCGAAGCCAAGGCTTGTTCGTGACGCCCACCCCGAAAGTGAATCTGGGCCTCGGCGTGGATGAGCGCCGGTGGCAACTCCCTGCGCCCCAGCACGGCGCGGGCACGCTGCACGCTGCACGCTGCACGCAGCCTAGGGCCTTTTCGTCCTGGGAACCGAAGTCCACATAGTTGCGGGCCAGCTCCACCAGCACGCCGACGTCTTCGACGATGGCCACCCGACCGGCCAGAATTTCTTCGCCGATAGTCCGGGCTTCCGGAGCACGCCCGGCCGCGGCCAGGGCCCGCATTCGGGGGGCCACGAGCGCTGGATAGGGGTTGAGGGCCCACAGCTCGTCGGCCAGCCGGGCCGCCTCGTGGCCGTCTCGGGCTACCGCCATGCGCAGGATGTCTTCACCAAGTTTCCCGATACGCCGAAGATCCCCGGCACCCACAAGGTGCCAACCCAACCGCACGAGATCGGGATCATGGGTGCGCACCATGACACGAACCACCCGCTGGTGCAGGCGCTCGGGGTGTACCACTCGTCGCTCTAGGCTGTTGGCCGCCATCACGCTGCGACAGCTGGCCAGGCGAGCCTGCAGCCGCACCAAGCCCTTGTCCGCCAGCTCGTTCAAGGCCAAGCGGACCTGATGTTCCGGCAGGTCCACCACGGGCACCAGAGAGTCGAGGCTGACGGGCACCTGGAGCAGGGCCAGGGCACCGCCCACACGCAGCGCGCCTTCGCTCAGGTCCAGCTCCTGTTCGGCCATCGGAAGGCCGCCGGCCAAGACCCGCGCCATGCGCTCGGGGTCCAGATGCCAGCGCTGAGCACGCCAGACCAGGGCGCCCCTCTCCACCGCCGTGAGCAGGAAAGCCACGGTGGGACCAGGCAGGCCTTCGGCGAGATCTTCGAGCTGCTCGGCCAATCGCTGACCGCCACGGGTGGTGCCAAAGATGGAGCGCAGCAGCCTGCGAACCCCCACCAACTCGAGGGGATCGAGCATGCATTGGTCGGTCGTCCATAGGGGCGCCTGCACCCCAGCCACCGCGCTGGCCACGCAGCTGCGCTGGGCCAGCGCTTCGAGCACGAGGTGGACCGAGTGATCCTGGTCGGAGATGTCGTCCACCAGCACGACAAAGCCGTCGGGGCAGCGCTCAACGAGGGCCTCGGCAGCCAAGGCCGCACGACGCTCGGGATCTGGGTGGTCCGGGAGATCCACCGGCCCCCCCGGCAGCGCCGCGCTGTGCAGTGCCAGCTCCACCGCGGCCCAGGGCCGTTCGCTGCCGTCGAGACGGAGCAAGGACTTGCCGCGGGACCGGGCCTCGAGCGCCAGGTGGTCAAGCAGGTGGGTGCGACCGCTGCCCGGGGCTCCCACCAGGGCCAGATGGCCCCCGTGCTCGAGCCAGGACCGCACCACATCCATCAGGTTCTGGCTCATCACCCGCACGGTGCTGGCGCGTCGACGCAACAGGTCGAGGTTGGGCGGGGGCGCGGGCAAGCCGTGACGCTGGAGCCGATCGGCGACATGGGCCGCGTTGGGCCGATTGGCGGGGTCAATCTGCAGCAAGCCGCAAAGCAGCTCCCGCACCAACGGGCTGCCCCGGCTGGGTTCTGGAGATTGTTGGGTGCGGCGCATCAGCACTTCGCTGCGATCGAGTTCGGGGAATGGCAGCGCCCCGTGGACCAGTTCCCACAGCAGCATGCCCAGGGAGTAGCAGTCGGCAGCGGGAGAGCTGGGCTGACCGGCCAGCCGCTCCGGCCCGGCGTATGCCAGCGTGCCGCCGCTGGTGGTACCGGTAAGACCAAAATCCACAAGCTTGAGTTTGGGCTCGCGGATGGACTCCACCATCACGTTGTCCGACTTGAGGTCGCCGTGGGTGAGCCGCGCCTGGTGGATGGAGGCCAAGGCGTCGGCCAGCACCGAGACCACCCTCAGGGCCACCGGCTCCGGGGCCGACCCCGATCGCAAGAAGTGGGTGAGGGGCCGACCGGGCACGAACTCCATCACGATGTGGTGGTGAGGATGCTTGCCACCACCGAGCACGGACACCACAGCGGGGTGAGGAATCCGAGCCATGGCGCGGAGCTCAGCGCCCGGGGCTTCGCCCAGCACCTTTACCGCCGCCAGCCGCCATTTTCGTCCTCGGCCGCCCACGTGACGCCAAAAGCACCCTTTCCCAGTTCGCGCACCAGCATCCAGCCCGACAACCGCATGCCGGCCTGGATGCCCCTCAGGTCCACGATGCCACTTCCAGTGCGTCGTCGGCGTGGTTCTCGAAAATGTCGTGGATTTCGGCCTCTTCGCGCTCGAATAGCAGCACGAGTTCGGGGTCCAGCTGGGTGCCCGCCACGCGCCGAAGCTCGGCAGCGGCCTCGGTCAGGGAGAGAGATTCCTTGTACACCCGGCGCGTGACCATGGCGTCAAAGACATCCGCGATGGCCACCAAACGCGCCTCGCGGGGAATATCCGCACCAGCCCGGCCGTGGGGATAGCCTTGGCCATCCCAACGCTCATGGTGGTAAAGTGCAATGTTCACGGCCATACCCGGAAGCCCGGCCTCTTTCAGGATCTCGGCGCCGATGAGCGTGTGGGTGCGCATCTGCTCAACCTCACTGCCATCGAGCCGGTCGGGCTTCTTGAGGATGGCGTCGGGGATACCCACCTTTCCGATGTCGTGTAAGCCAGCATAACGCTGAACCTGCAGTACGAACTCGTCCTCGGTGCCCCAAGCTCGGGCAAGGTGGGCGGCGTAGCCTGAGACCCGCTGGATGTGCTTGCCTGTGTCGGTGTCGTTCAGGGTGCTGGCGCGCTCGAGGGCAGCCACCAGGCCCATGGTCAGGCCTTCGAGCTCCTGGGTGCGAGCCTGCAGGCTGCGCAGGGCCTCGTTGCGCTGCACAGTGACCGTACCCAGCACGTCCACCAGGGCCGCACGACGGGCCATAGCCATCAGGCGGGCGGAGAACTCCAGGGAGTCCACGGGCTTGACCAGGAAGTCGTCGGCCCCAGCCTGGAGCAGCTGGATCTTGGTACGCCGGAGATCATCCGACGTGATGACCATGATGGGTACACGAGACCCCTTGCGCTGGCGGCGCAGCTGCGCCACCAAGCCCCGGCCGTCCATGCCGGGCATGTGGTAGTCGGTGACCACGATGTGGGGTTCGAGGTGGCGAAAGACCTCGAGGGCCTCGACCCCGTTGGGAGCCTCGACGGTCTCGAAGCCCGCCTGACGTGCGAGGTCCGCCAGGTGAGTCCGCTGGATGTCCTCGTCGTCGACGATCAGCACCATTGGTCGCGCCATGCCTCACCCGCTCTCCCGGCACAAGGACTATTGTGAGCCGTGAAGAAGCGAAAGCATACCAGAATTGACGCTTTGAATGAGACATCGGCAAAAACCATCACACCGACGAGTGCGATGAAGCGCATGACTACTCGAGATAGGTGTAGCCGTCGAGCCCCTCCCGGAACGCACGGATGAGCTGCCGGGACTCCTTCAAGGTCAAGTCTCCCCGACGAAGCGCCTTTTCACAGGCCAGCCGTATCCGCGTGACCAGCTCTCCGCGGTTGTAGCCCACGTAGCCGAGCACCTCGGTGACCGTGTCTCCCTCGAGGACGTGATCGACGTTGTAGCCGCCGTCTTCGGCCAGGCTGACGTGCACCGCGTTGGTGTCGCCGAAGAGGTTGTGCAGATCGCCGAGGATCTCCTGGTAGGCCCCCAGCAGGAACACACCCAGGTAGTAGGGCTTGTCGTTGAGCGGATGCAGCTCGAGCACGTCCTTGACGTCCCGCAGATCGATGAACTTGTCCACCTTGCCGTCGGAGTCGCAGGTGATGTCCGCCAGGACCGCACGGCGGGTGGGCTTCTCCTCGAGCCGGTGGATGGGCACCACCGGGAACAGCTGGCCCACGGCCCAAGCGTCGGGCGCGGACTGGAACACCGAAAAATTGCAGTAGTAGACGTCGGACAGATGTTTCTCGAGCCCCACCAGCTCGTCGGGCACGTAGTCGAGCCCCCGGACCACGCCGAGGATCCGGGCCAAAGCCTGCCAGAAGATGCGCTCGACCCGAGCACGCTGACGCAGATCCAGTAGGCCCAACTCGAAGCGGGTCAGGGCGGCCTCCCGCAGCTCCAGAGCATCGTGCCACGCCGACTGGAAGGTCTTTCGGGAGACGCTGTCCCGCACCTCGGCCAGCTCGACCAGCAGGTCGTCCTCGCCGGGTTCCACCACGATCTTCTCGCCGGCTCCCGCGAGGGGCGACGCAGCGCCGAGCACATTGAACACCAGCACCGAGGAGTGAGCCACCAGGGCGCGGCCGCTCTCGCTGACGATGTCAGGGTGGGGGACCTCGTGCTCGGAGCAGGCGGCCTGCAGCGCCGCCACCACGTCCTGGGCGTACTCTTCGACGGTGTAGTTCACCGACGACGGGAAGTTCGAGCGCGAGCCGTCATAGTCCACGCCCAAGCCGCCGCCGATGTCCACGATCTCGACGGGGGCGTCGAGCTTGCGCAGCTCTACATAGAGCCGGGCGGCTTCGCGCAGCACGGACTCGAAAGCCCGGATGGCGCTGACCTGGCTGCCGATGTGGAAGTGCAGCAGCTCGAGGCAGTGCAGCTTGCCGCGGGCCCGCAGCAGGTCGACGCCATCGACGATCTCCTGGGCGCTCAGGCCGAACTTCGAGCGGTCGCCGCTGGAGCCCTCCCAGCGGCCGGCGCCCCGGGTGCTGGGGCGCATTCGCACGCCCAGGGTAGGCTCGATGCCCAGCCGCTCGGACACCTCGAGCACCGTATTGAACTCGCTGAACTTCTCTACGACCACGATGGCCCGGTGGCCCAGCTTCTTGGCCAGCAAGGCGGCCTCGAGGTAGTCCTCGTCCTTGTAGCCGTTGCACACGATGAGGGAACCGGGGGCCTCGAGCAGGGCCATCACCACCAGCAGCTCGGGCTTGCTGCCGGCCTCGAGCCCCATGCCGCGGGGGCCTCCGAAGCGCACCAGCTCGTCCACCAGGTGGCGCTGCTGGTTGACCTTGATGGGGTAGACCGGGTTGTAGTGGCCGTTGTACTCGTAGTCTTCGATGGCTGTGGCGAACGCGGCCTGCAGGGTGCTGACCCTGGAGTGCAGGATCCCGGGGAAGCGCAGCAGCATGGGTGGCTGGATACCCCGAGCCTCGAGGTCGAGCACCAGGGTCTCGAGGTCGATGCCCGGCCCTGGCGAGGCGCTGGGGCTCACCTCGACGTGACCCCTGTCGTTCACGCGGAAGTAGCCCGCGCCCCAGTTCTGGATGTTGTACAGCTCAGCGCTGTCCTCAACGGTCCAAGCACGCATGGTGGGCCTCCGTGACATGGGCCTGAAGCCCCACCCATCTATCCCGACGACGCCCCCGGGGAAGGCATCCCAGACGCGTTCGAGGGCTTGGCGTCAGGCACCAGCAGGCTGACGATCACGATGACCGCCAAGGCTCCGAAGAACGCTGGGATCAGCTCGTACAGACCGGTGGGCGCCTTGAGCCACAGCTTCCAGACAATGGTGACCACCGTACCGGTGAGCATCCCCGCCAGCACCCCCGCACGGGAGCAGCGTTTCCAGTACAGGGCCAGGATCAGCGCAGGCCCCAGGGCCGCCCCGAGCCCACCCCAGGCGAAAAGCACCAGCCAGAACACCAGGTCCTTGGCAACATACGCCAAGCCCATGGCCACCAGCCCCGCCACCACCACCACCACCCGGGACAGGAGCAGCTCCCGCTTGGGGTCCAGATCCTGGCCCTCCTTGATCACCTGCCCCCACAGGTCCCGCACCACGGTGCTGGCCACCACCAGCAGCTGGGAGTCCGCCGTGGAGAGGATGGCCGCGAAGACCCCGCCCACCAGCAGCCCGTACAGCACCGGTCCGAAGTGGACCGAGGACAGCACCAGGTAGATCATCTCGGGGTCTTCGTTGGGCAGACCGGAGACATCCGGCACCAGAGCCCGGCCCACCAGCCCGATACCGATGGCGCCCAGGCCCAGCAGCACGTTGGTCACCGTACCGATGACCGCCGACCACACCAGGTTGCGTTCGTCGTCGATGGACATGTAGCGCACCACGATGTGGGGCTGACCCGGTGAGCCCAGGCCGATGCCCGCGAAGCCGATCATGGCCCCCAGGCCCACCGCGGTGAAGCTCAAGTGGTCGGGGGCGGCGCGCCCCAAGATGCTGGAGAGATCCCCCCAGCCCCCGATGTGCACAAAGGCCACCACCGGCAGCACCACCAGCCCCATCAGCATGATCAGGGCCCGGATCACGTCGTTGTAGGCCACGGCTACGAAGCCACCCAGCACCATGTAGACCAGGATCAGGGCGCCCGACGCCAACAGCGAGACCCACAGGGGGAGCTCGAGCGCCGTGCTCAAGGTCTTGGCGCCGGCGTTGAACTGGGCCGCCACATAGGCGGTGATGAACACCCCGATGATCCCCGCGCCCACCAGGCGCAGCACATGGCTGCGATCGTCAAAGCGGGCCTCGAAGTAGTCCAGCAGGGTGATGGAGCCCTGCTGCTGAGTGACCCGACGCAGCCGGCGGCCGATGGTGACGAATTGCACTGCTTCCACTGCGATGTAGCCCACGATGGCCCACACCGCGCCCAGCCCCATCTTCCAGGCCATGCCGGAGAGTCCCAAAACCAGCCAGGACGAACGACCGGAGCTCACGGCGCTCAGGGCCACGGTGAAGCGCCCCATGGCTCGCCCACCCAGGAAGAAGTCATCCTGGTTCTTGGTGCGACGCATGGCCACCAGGCCCACCCCGATGGGAAAGAGCAGGGTGATCACGAAGACGGTGAGCGCGAGTGGATCGCTGAGCTTGTCGTAGACGTTCATGGTGCCGGCTCGTCCCTTCCCTCCCCCCTCTCACACGGGGAGATGGGGCGGGGGTGAGGGGTTCGCGGAATAGCTATCCGCTCACCATGCATAAAAGCGATAGGGCGAAAGACCATGCGCCCCTCACCGCTCATCGCCGGCCTGCTCGCCCTCGCAGCCTGCCGCGGCTGCCCCAGCGCCTCACCCGCGGACTCTGCGAACATCAACGGCAGCTACGGCCACGAGACCATGACCCTGGTGGCCGCAGCCCACGAGGACCGGCTGGTGGTCGGCTACAACGCCCTCTTCGACGAGGGCACCCAAGAGTGCGCCTGCCTGCTGGACATGCAGCGCACCGAGTCAGGGCGCTGGGTGGCCCAGCACGCGGGCCAGCAGGTGGAGCTTCTACAAGGGTCGGGGGACCTGATGATCCAGCCCGTCGGGGGAGCCCCCGCGGACCTGGCCTGCTGCGGCACGGGCTGGCCCGGCGACAAGGCACCCACCGCCAGCCGCGCACCCCTGGGCCGCTGCACCACCGTCTCCCAAGCCGCGGACGTGTTCCTGCCGGTCCCCTATGTGGAAGAACCCGAGGCCAGCGATTGGACCGTGGTCGAAGGCGACGTGCTCGAGGGCATCCAGCTCGGCCGGGCCTTCGACGTCTGGGTCGTTGGCCACATCCCCGGCCCCGGCGGCCTGGTGGGCCTGGTGCGCATCGAGGATCTGGACTGCGGAGGGTAGCCGGTCCTCACGCAGAGACGCAAAGCCGCGAAGGACAGCCACCCGCGTCACGCCGAATGAAGCGGCAGCCTCTCGATACACGCCAGCCCACCAAGCTCACAGTCCACCATGACATCGAAGCTTTGCGCCTTGGTGGCTTTGCGCGAGACCCAGCCCGTCCCCGTCACCGCACCGGATCGAAAGTGAGGCTGGGCGGGGTGCGCATGTCGATAGGCACCGATCCGTCCCGCAGCGCGGCACCCGCCGGAAGCTCCCAGGGCTCGAGGGGTACCGTGGTGGCTCCAGTCCAGTCCGCGGTGCGCCAAGCCCACGCGCCGGTGGTGCTGGCGAAGGGGGGGCCGAACAGGGTGCTCAACACCGCGCGCTGGCGGTCCACCGCTGCGGCCAGGCCCAAGGGGTAGTGCTCGCGGTTCAGCACGATGAGAGCCAGCCCATCGCTCCGTAGAGCCTCGAGCTCGGCGGCCTCGAATCCCAGCTCTCCATCCAGGCTGCCATCCTCCACCGCCTGCAGCCCCCGCAGCAGCCCATTGTCGGTCACGAAGGTGTCCCAGGCTGGCGGGCGTACACGATCCACCCACAGCCCGTGGCCGTTGAGCAGGGCCTTGCCGTGGGCCAGCTGGTACAGCAGCGGCTTCTGGCTCAAGGCCACCCGGGGGGAGAGGGGCAGGTCCAGCAGCACCTCACCGGGCTCGGCGGCCAGCCCGGCGTAGAAGTCGGGGGGCCAGGCCAGGGCGGTGCTGTGGGTCCGGTTGCCGACGCCCTGCACCTGCAGCAGCAGCGGTACCGTGAGCACCAGCAGAGCCGCTACCCCCGCGCTGGCCCAGCCCCGACGCAGCGGGGGCAGCGCTCGGGCTGCCAGCAAGCACAGCGCCACATTGCAGATCAGCACGTGGCGGGACGGCCACCAGAAGCGCCGCAGGGGCGCCGCCAGGCCGTAGATGATCTCGAAGGGAGAGGCACCGGCGAGAGACAGGGCGGGCCCCATGGCCAGTGTGAGAAACACCCCCCAACAGAGCAGCAGGGCGACATCCAGCCCCGGTCGATCGCTGCGCCCCAGGGCGAGTTTCACCACCTGGACCCCCGCCAGCAGCACCACCGTGGCCGGGAGCGCCTGCCCGATGAAGCGGCCCTGACGCACCAGGAACGGCACCGCGACGTCCATGCTGTCCCGCACGGCCTCGGGGTGGGGGAAGAGGTCTTCGCCGGTGCCAGGCAGCGCGTCCCAGTGCACGAGGTACCAGAGCAGAGGTCCGGCCACGAGCAGCAGATAGGTCAGGCCAAAGGCCAACAGCGGCACAGTGGGCAGGTCACCCAGTCGCGCACCTCGGCGCCACGCCGCGACGCCAGCGCCCCCCGCCAGCAGCGCCCCGGCCAGCACCCCGAACAGCCCGTGGTACCAGTACAGCGACGACGCCACCGCCAACAGCGCTCCCGCCAGCAACGCCCAGCGCAGGCGAGGGTCCCGCAGCAAGCGCAGCCAGGCCCCGACAAAGAGCAGCAGCCACACCAGATCCGCCTGGCTGAAGCGCCCCGCTCCCAGCTCCCGCAAGGCGTAGGGGCCAGCCCCCAGGGACGCTGCGGCCAACAGGGAGCCGGGCCAGGATGCCCCCGCGCCCCGGGCCACCCAGCAGGCGGCCAGCCCGTTGCCCACCAGCAGGGCGATCAGGAACACATTGGCGCCGGTGGGCCAGCCCAGCAGCAAGTGGAAGGGCAGGTAGAGCAGCCCCTCACCACCGTTGCCTGCCAGGAAAGGCGCATCGCCCACAGGCCAGTAATAGCGGCTGTTGTGCAGCAGGCCCTCTAGGCTCGAGGCGCGCTCGGCGACCCACACCAGCAGCCACTGGTTGCCCGCGCAGTCCGGGTGCATCACCCCGCAGAGCATCCCCTGCCCCGGCGCGGTCCACACCGGCCAGGTCGCCAGCAGCGCGAGCCCCAGGCTGGTGGCCAGCGCGGCCAGCCACCACCAGCGGTCCGCCTCGGGAGCTGTGTTGGACGCCTGCATCATGGGGGGCTCTATTCCAGGGAGCCGGCGCACGATACCATGGCCGCCGTATGTCCCCTGCCCCGCCGGTCGC
>Ga0307987_1000816_pt1 | contig 17983 bp, 15 predicted proteins | sample EllFjometagen181_FD_203157 | JGI IMG/M metagenome (GOLD analysis project Ga0307987, IMG submission 203157) | Marine microbial communities from Ellis Fjord, Antarctic Ocean - #181 | ecosystem: Environmental > Aquatic > Marine > Unclassified | place: Southern Ocean | collected 2014-10-08
GGGGATGGTCGTTTAAGGCCAGAATGAATTCTTTCGCTGGATTAAGCCCTTCCACATCAGATATGTCCAGTACCAGAGCCACCCATTTGTCCAATGCTTCCGGTTTTATGAATTTCAACAAGTCCCCGACTTTGAGCAGGAAATGGAAGGCTAACTCCGGTTTGATGTCGGCAAGGGTTTGGGCATGAAGCAGCAGGGTTTTGCGGATTTCGTTGGAAAAACCGTCCAGAAGATTCAGGAATCCCAGTTCCTCCAGATCTTCCGCGTAATAGATTTTGGAGCCGGTTTCAAGGGGGAGCTCAAAAACGGAAAGGATGTCGTTGTCGGAGTCTTGCGGTTCGGTCAGAAAGGCCATTCATCGTCTCCCTTCAAAACAGGGAGGAGATCATTTCATTCATGGATTGCTGCATCTCCCGGTCGTCGCTGAGTGTATGGGTGATGGCGGCCTGACAAGCGTCATGGGGAGAGATGCCCGATTGTATCAGTTTTCCGGCATTAATGAGCAACCGGGTGCTCCCTCCTTCATCAAGGCCCTTTTCTTTCAGGTTTCGGGTCATATGGCCCAGGCGAACCAGACGTTTGGCGGTGTCTTCATCCACGCCCGATTCTTTCGACACAATGGCTGTTTCACCCGCTTCTTCGGGGTAATCAAATTCCAGGGAAACAAAGCGCTGTCTTGTACTGGGTTTGAGATCCTTCATGATGCTTTGATAACCGGGATTGAAGGAGAGGATGAGCATAAATTCGGGTGCCGCGGTTAGGACTTCGCCTTTTTTTTCCATGGGCAGAATACGACGGTTGTCACCCAGGGGATGGATGACCACGGTGGTATCTTTCCGGGCTTCGACAATCTCATCCAGGTAACAGAATCCTCCTGCTTTCACGGCCCGTGCCAAAGGCCCGTCCATCCAGACCGTTTCATTCCCTTGAATGAGATAGCGGCCCACCAGGTCGCCGCTGGTCAAATCGTCATGGCAGGCCACAGTGAGAAGAGGCCGTTTAAGGTGCCAGGCCATGTACTCCATAAATCGGGTTTTACCGCATCCCGTGGGCCCTTTCAGCAAGACCGGCAAATGGTTCCGGTAAGCCTCTGTAAAGATGTTCACCTCGTTATGTGAAGGGAGATAGTAGGGTTCATCTTCAATATAATAGGCTTCAATCGGTTTAATCTGGTTTTGCATGAAAGGGTCCTCGATGTTGTGTTATTTCTTGGGATGCCTCGGATTTTTCACCCCTTCGGTGGGCTTGCCGAAGGAAGCGGTGTCCAACCCCGCCAAGGGGTGATTCTCCGCATACATGGGTTTGAGCCGTCTTGCCGGGATTTCAGGATAGTATTTGGCGATGGTTTTCTGGCTTCGGTCCATGGGGACTTCCTTGATTTCATAGTCCGTTGTACCCATGCCGTTTTCAACCCCGCCATAAACCTGCGGTTCAATGTCTTTTCCCTTGATAACATTGAGCTTTTTGGTTCCCGGCGCCAGTACGTTAAATTCTTCCGCTTCCGAATTGGTGAGTCCGGGGGCTTCGTTCATCATATCGATGCAGGCTTTGTCCACGGCCACCGGATCCGTTGAGGCCAGAATGCCCAACCCGTTCACGATGGGTGTATCCGTCCAGCCGTAGCAGTCGCAGGCCGGTGTAATATCAATGGCGTAATTCATGAAAAAGTTCATTCCGACTTCCTTGGTCATCATGGCGGCCAGGCACGAATCAGCGATGCGTCTTCCCAGGGCCGGTAGGAGGTCAAATCGTTGAATGGCGCCGACACCCGCCATATTGACGCATAGATTGGCGCAGGAAAAACAGTACACGCAGTTTTCTTCATCCACCTCGAAGCCTTTATCCGTAATGGTGATGGCGCCTTCGGGGCAGCAGGCCTCGCAGGTTTCCCACCATTCGCATGAACGACCTGGGCACAACTCCGTCTTAAAGACCGGCTTATCGCCTGCCAGGGCGCCGTGCAGGTTCATTTTCCCCCGCTTGCTGGCGCCGCCCACGCCGAGGTTTTTCATGGCGCCGCCGTAACCACCGGCGGGGTGCCCCTTGAAATGGGCTACGGACAAAACGGCATCCGCATCGGCAATGGCGCGAGCCACGAATTGCTTGTTCAGGTAATTACCGCGACCTTCCAAGTCCACGATCACATCGTCGGTTCCCAGCCAGCCGTCCGCAATGATGACCGGACATCCCATGGTTCCATGGTTGAAGCCGTTCATGTTGGCGGTTTCCAGGTGGTCGATGGCCAGGGTTCGGCTGATCCAGGGATGATAGGGCATGGTGGTGGTATCCGTTACGAAGGGCCGACATCCTTTATCCTTCAGCGCTTCCACCAGGGTTCTTACAATAATGGGTCGAAGGTATCCCACATTATACGCTTCTCCCATGTGGGTTTTCACCGCCACCAGGTCGCCGGGCTTCAGGTTGTCCAACCATCCGGAATACTCCAGAATTTCGCGCCCTTTAATGGCGATGGATTCCAGGAAACGTCTCGCTCTTGCATCCATGAACCAGATTTTCGCCTTGGCCATATCGAATCCCTCCATAATCTATTTTAGATAATTCTGTAATTTCACATATTTTCCACCATCCCACAAGTAGAAATTAATGATCGTTTTTCGCATTTGAAATCCGTTTCCATGGCAAGTTCCCAAAAACTTTTTCCTGATTGCTATTGACCTTGACTATGATGGTCGATTGAATTAGATAAATGAGGTTAATCGTTTGTGACCCAATGGGTCGTTTCAAACAATAAAATCAAAGATGGATTTTGTGCAACTATGGGAAAACCGAGTACGATTATAGAAGATCGAACGAACAAAATAGAGAAATTGAGAGCGAATGGTGTCAACCTTTATCCGGCGGGTTACCGGGTGGATATTACCACTGAGGAAATCCTGGAGCGGTTCGGTGACATGGATGAACAGGCTCTCGAGCAGGAGACGGAAAGCTATTCCGTGGCCGGTAGAATTGTATCAAGACGGGATTTTGGAAAAGCATCCTTTATTCACATCAAAGACAGAACCGGCCGAATTCAGGCATATGTCAGGAAAAACAAGATACAGCCCGAGCAATTCGACACCTTCAAGCTGATGGATATCGGCGACTTCGTAGGGTTAAAGGGATCGTTATTCAGGACCAAAACCGGAGAACTAACCCTTGTGGCGGAAGACCTGACGCTGCTTAGTAAATCCATGAGACCCCTTCCCGAAAAATGGCATGGTTTAACCGATGTTGAAACCCGATACCGGCAGCGGTATGTGGACCTGATCATGAACGACCCCGTGCGGGACGTTTTTGTGACCCGGAGCCGTATTATCCAGGCCATCCGCGAGTTTTTCATCGAAAAAGACTTCCTGGAAGTGGAAACGCCCATGATGCAGCCCATTCCGGGCGGGGCCACCGCCAGGCCTTTTAAGACATATCACAATGCACTGGGGATGGATCTTTATATGCGGGTGGCTCCCGAGCTCTATTTGAAACGGCTGGTGGTGGGGGGCCTTGAGAGGGTCTTTGAAATCAACCGAAATTTCAGGAATGAGGGCCTTTCCATTAAGCATAATCCAGAGTTTACCATGATGGAGTTCTATATGGCCTATGCCACTTATGAGGATTTGATGGTATTGACCGAGGATGTATTCGGTCATGTCCTTGAACAGGTAGTGGGCAGGCAGGTGATCGAATACCAGGGGAAAACCATTGATTTATCGCCCCCTTGGAAAAGAATATCTCTTTTTGATTCCCTCAGAGAGACGGGAAAAGTGGAAGAGAAAATTTTTGATGACAGGGAACCGGCGGCAGCCCTGGCCCGTGGGCTCGGGATTCCCATTCAGGAGAGAGATGGTCACGGACAGATTCTGACCAAGCTCTTTGATCACCTGGTGGAACCCCATTTGCTTCACCCCACCTTTGTGACCGGTTATCCCACGGAAGTTTCACCTCTTTCAAGGCGCAACGATCTGAACCCCGAGTTGACCGACCGGTTTGAGCTGTTCATCGGAGGACGGGAGATTGCCAACGCGTTTACGGAATTAAATGATCCCGTGGATCAGAAAGGGAGATTTGAAAAACAGGTGGCGCTCAGGGATGCCGGAGATAAGGAGGCTTTGTTCATGGATGAGGACTACGTGACCGCCCTCGAGTACGGCATGCCGCCAACAGCCGGAGAAGGCATCGGTATTGATCGGGTGGTGATGCTGCTCACCGATTCGCCCTCCATTCGGGACGTGATCCTGTTTCCCCAGATGCGGCCGAAGGAATAGGCCGGTTCGCCCATGTATGAACTATTCTTAGGACTTCGATACCTGAAAGCCAAACGGAAACAGCGCTTTATTTCCGTCATCACCATCATTTCAGTGCTGGGCGTGATGGTAGGCGTCATGGCACTGGTGGTGGTACTTTCCGTCATGAATGGTTTCAGATCGGATCTCATGAACAAAATATTGGGTGTGAATGCCCATGTTCTGGTGTTGAACCTCAGCGGAACCTTCAATGGGTACCAGCAGGTGGCTGAAAAGGTGGAAAAAATGGATGGGGTGGTGGCTGTAACCCCTTTCGTTTACACCCAGGTGATGCTCAATCACTCAGGAAGGGTTTCCGGCGCTGTGTTGCGGGGAGTGGATCCCGGAAGCGCCGCCCGGGTGGTCAATTTCGATAAAATGATCAAAGAAGGGTCCCTGTCGTCTTTGAATGAAAGTGAAAAAGGTACGCCCTCCATCATCATCGGAAGCGAATTGGCCAAGCAGATCGGCGCCGGCACGGGAAGTCTGGTGACAGTGATTTCACCCGAAGGAAAATTGACCCCCTTAGGCAGAACACCTAACACCAAAAAATTCAGAGTGACTGCCATTTTTGATTCCGGCATGTATGAATATGATGCTTCAATGGTTTATATTTCCATCGCCCAGGCCCAGCGTTTTCTGGCCCTGGGTGATAACGTGACGGGCCTTGAATTAAAAGTCAAAGAAGTTTACCAGTCGGATATTATCGCAAAAAAAATACAGAAAAAACTGGGATATCCTTATTGGACCAAAGACTGGAAGCTGATGAATCGGAGCCTTTTTTCAGCGCTGAAGCTTGAAAAACTCACCATGTTCGTTATCCTGACCATGATTGTGCTGGTGGGCGCCCTGAATATTATCAGCACATTGGTGATGGTGGTCATGGAAAAGACGCGGGATGTGGCTATTTTGAGGGCCATGGGCGCTTCTGCTAAAAGCATTATGAGCATTTTCATGTTCCAGGGTATTCTGGTGGGTGTCATTGGAACCCTTGCGGGTCTCTGCTCGGGGCTTGGCCTTTGCCAGTTGTTGAGCAAATATCAGTTTATTAACCTTCCCGCTGATGTCTACTATATTAGTAAACTGCCGGTTCTGGTTTCAGTTTCGGATGTCTCCATCGTGGCGGGGGCAGCGGTGGTTATTTCGTTTTTAGCGACCCTTTACCCGGCATGGTATGCATCAAGATTGAATCCCGTGGAGTCCTTTAGATATGAATAATCGCTTAAATGGGAGCGTCTTGCAGACCGAAGAAACCGCCTCTCAGTCACCCATGTTGACCTTTGGTGGGGTAAGCAAGTCTTTTGAGCATCTCGGATCGACCATTGAGGTCCTTAGAGGGATTGATCTCGAACTATATCCCGCGGACAGCTTGTCCATCACTGGGGCGTCGGGGGTGGGTAAATCCACCTTGCTGAACATCATGGGAAGTTTGGATCCTCCTTCAGGTGGAACCGTCAAGTTTGACGGTGTCAACATTTATGAAATGGACCCGGCGGATTTGTCCCGCTTGCGAAACCGGGAAATCGGTTTTGTGTTTCAGTTTCATCATTTGCTGCCTGAATTGAACGCTTTGGAAAATGCCATGATGCCGGCCTTGATCGCCAGGTATCCCAAGAAACAGGCCATGCATATGGCTGAAGATGTCCTTTGCAATGTGGGGCTTGAAATGCGCATGACCCATCGGGCAGGAGAACTTTCCGGAGGAGAGCAACAACGCGTGGCCATTGCGCGGGCGCTCATCATGAATCCCAGATTGATTTTGGGAGACGAGCCCACGGGGAATCTGGACTGGGCCACCGGTGAGGAGATTGCCGAGCTGCTTTTCCGCCTGAACAGGGAGGCGGGGGTTGCCATGGTGATTGCTACCCATAATCAGAAATTGGCAGAAAAGATGTCGAAAAAGATGGAGTTAATTGATGGCCGAATTCGGTATGTGTGTGAAGAGGTTTAAGGTATCCTCTGTTGATGAATATGGGAGAAAGGCTTTAGTTGTTTCTATTCAGGCTTTTTTGCTGCTCCTCATGATTTTCTGTGGTGGGGTTGTGGAAACGCCTGCTGCTGAAAAGAAGGGAATCATCTGCGTCCTGCCTTTTCAGATTAATGCTTCCAAGTCCTTTTCTCATCTCCAGAAAGGATTGCAGAAGATGCTTACTTTTCGAATGGGTCAAAACGGTTTTAAAACCATTCGTCCTGAGACCATCAATAAGGACCCCATTGTCTTTTCAAAAATTCTCCAGGATAAAGTAATGGTTCGCCTGGGAAATCGGTTCCAAGCCGACTGGATGGTGAAAGGGAGTATGACCCAGGTGGGCGACAAGGGCAGTATCGACCTGAAGGTGGTTGATGTTTCGGGTAAAAAAATGCCTTTTTTTATTTTTCAGGTTATCGAAGATATGGACGAGGTTCCGGAGTCGGTGAAGCGACTGGCTTTGAGCGTTGAAGACCGGATTACCGGTGTCCCCCAGATAGATTCCGTTCATGCGGCCGGCAATCGGCGAATCGAAAAGGCGGCTATTCTGGCTGTTGTGGGGACGCAGCCCGGGGATAGACTTGACCTTGATAAACTGGATAAAGACCTTCGTGATATCTATAAAATGGGTTATTTTAAGGATGTCACCATGGACATGTCCGACGGTCCTGCGGGCAAGGTGATTACCTTCAATGTGGTTGAAAAACCATCCGTGGGCAAGATCGTGTTTGTGGGAAATGACGAGATCGATGATGAAGATCTTCAGAAAGAGCTCGGGATTAATTTGTATTCCATTCTGGACTTTAATGCCATTAAGCACAGTGTTAATCGCCTGAGAGATCTTTATAAGGAAAAGGGTTACTACAATGCCGAAATAAAGGAGACCACCGAAACCCTCCCCAATAACGAGGTTTTGCTGAAATACGATATTAAAGAACATGACAAAGTCTACATCCTGAAGATCGAATTCAAAGGGAACAAGGCCTACGACAGCGATGAACTCAGGGACCTTATGGAGACCAGTACGAAATGGTTTCTTTCCTGGATTACCAAGTCCGGTATCCTGGACAAGAAAAAACTGGAATTTGATGCGCATAAAATCACCAGCTTTTACCATAATCATGGTTATATCAAGGCCAAAGTGGGGGAACCGAAAGTCCATTATGATGACGAAATAAAAGGCCTGGTGGTTTCCATTGAGATCAATGAAGGCGCTCGCTATGAAGTTAATGAGGTGAATGTGGCAGGAGATCTGATTGAACCTGCTGATGAACTCTTAAAAACGGTCAATATCGGTAAGGAAAAGGTTTTCAACCGGGAAACCGTTCGAAAAGATATGATCACGCTTCAGGATATTTATGCCAACCACGGTTTTGCCTACTCGGAGATCAAGCCCATCATCAAGGAGGATGATGAAAACCACACGGCCGATATTACGTACGATATCTCAAAAGGCCCCAAAGTGCGTTTTGAGCGTATCACCATAACAGGGGATCAGCACACGAGAGACAAGGTCATCAGACGTCAACTGAAGGTCATGGAGGGTGACTACTTCAGTGGGACGGGGTTGAAACGGAGCAGTGAAAATTTAAGGCGGCTCGGGTATTTTGAAGATGTGCAGCTCCATACCAAGAAGGGTAGCCGTGACGATTTGATGGATTTGAACGTCGATGTTAAAGAGAAGGGAACCCGGACCTTCAGTGTCGGGGCCGGGTACAGTTCAGCCTATTCGGCATTTGTGACCTTTTCCGTAGCTGATGAGAATTTCATGGGGTTAGGACAGAAGTTGACGGCTTCGGCCAGAATCGGTGGAAAGAATACGGAATACGACATCCGGTTTCTGGAACCCTGGCTTTTTGATACGCGTCTCTCCCTGGGGGCCGATATCTATAAGTTCAGTCAGGAATATTCGGACTACTCACGGGCCAGTTATGGTACACGAATTTCCCTTGGAGCGCCTCTTTATCTGGACTATACCCGTGGAACCCTCATGTATGCCTATGACCATGCCAACATCAGCGATGTTGTCTCTACCGCCTCCCAGACACTTAGAGACATGACCGGCAACAACGTGACCAGCAGTCTCTCGTTAATGCTCAATCGAGACAGCAGGGACCGGACGTTCAATACGACCCGGGGGTCCATCAATCAGGCTTCCGTTCAGTATGCCGGCGGTTTTTTGAGTGGCAATGAGCAGTTTACCAAATATCGTGCGAGATCGGCGTGGTTTTTCCCCATGTTCTGGAATACGGTATTCATGGTGCAGGGTCGAGCAGGATATATTCAGGACCGGGGAAAACTATCTGTTTATCAGAAATTTTTCCTGGGTGGCATTAATACGGTCCGTGGTTACGATTTCAATACCATTTCACCCATCGATCCGGAAACCGGGGATTATATCGGTGGGGAAAAAATGATGTGCTATAATGTGGAATATGCTTTTCCGTTGCTCCAGGAGCAGGGTGTGATGGGCGTCGTGTTTTTTGATGCGGGTAATGTGTGGACGGATGAATCTGCGGACGCTTATAATTTCAGTGGTCTTCTGAAATCGGTGGGTGCGGGTGTCAGATGGTATTCCCCGCTGGGCCCACTTCGTCTGGAGTATGGCTGGAAACTGGACAAGGACGAAAATGAAGGCCCTGGGAAATGGGAATTCAGTATCGGCGGTATGATGTAACTTAGCGCTTTTTAAAAATTGAGGGAGGGTATCAAAATGAAAAAGTTTTTGTGGATCTTGTTAGGTGGCGTATTTTTGTTTTCCATGCAGTACACGGCGACGTTTGCCGGTGAGGTGAAGATCGGCGTGCTGGATATGAAACGGCTTCAACAGCGTTCAGCCAATTTTCAGCGGATCAAGGAAGGGTTGAAGAAAAAATATAACGTGTTTCAGAAAAAACTGGATACTGAAAGAGATCAGATCCAAAAGCTGGAAAGAGACTTGCAGAAACAAAGCATGATGTTGAGCCTTGATGCCAAGGAAGACAAGCAAATGGAGCTCGGGAAGTTGACCCGGCATTATAAATATATGGTCGGCGAAGTGACCCAGGAAATGAAAGACGCAGAATTTGAGGCTACACGCAAGGTCGGCAAGGAGATCGAAAAGGTCGTTGATAAGATCGGCAAGAAACAGGGCTTTACGGTCATTTTGGAGCAGGGTACTGTGGGGCTTGTCTATTACGATAATGCCATTGATATTACCGGCCAGGTGATCAAGGCCTACGACAAGATGAAGCAATAGGAGAAAGCGTGTTTTGGAAACACCTCTAAAAGAAGTGGCGCAGATTGTCGCCGGAGAGTGTATCGGCGACGAGAATTTTGTTGTTACCGGCATCAACTCCCTTGATCAGGCCGGTCCTTCAGAGGTTTCTTTTTTTTCGGATCGGCGTTACAGTGAAAGCCTGGAAATTACCAAGGCCGGTGCACTGCTGGTTTCCGAGCAAAATAGACTTTTCAAGGGGCCACAGGTGGTGATTCCCGGTGTGGAATTGGCCTACGCGAAAATCGCGGCGTTTTTTGCCAAATCCTCGACGCGATATCCAGGGGTCAGTGCCGATGCTGTTATCTCTAAAAACTGTCGTCTGGGAGAAGATGTATCCATTTCCCCCCTGGTCCATGTGGGAGAAGGGTCTGAAATAGATGATGGCGCCACACTCTTTCCTGGGGTGGTCATTGATGAAGGGGTAAAAATCGGAAAAAGGACCATCCTCTATCCCAATGTGACGGTTCTGCGGGATTGTGTCATCGGAAATGATGTGATTGTTCACGCCGGTACGACCATTGGAAGTGACGGGTTCGGTTTTGTAAGAGATGGTTCAACGTCCGTCAAGATTCCACAGGTTGGGATCGTCCAGATTGACGATCATGTTGAGATCGGTGCCAATAATTGTATTGATCGTGCCGCATTCGGTAAGACCTGGATTAAAGAAGGTGTCAAAACCGACAACCTGGTTCAGATTGCCCATAATGTGGTTATCGGGGAGCATTCCATCATTGTGGCCCTTGCGGGGATTTCCGGGAGCTCTCAACTGGGAAGAGGTGTGTTGATCGGGGGGCAGGTGGGAGTGAATGACCACACGGAGATTGGGGATGGCGCCATGGTGGGCCCCCAGTCGGGTGTGGCAAAGTCCATACCAGCCGGAGCCATCGTTTCCGGCACGCCCGCCGTACCGCACCGCGAAAGACTCAAGAATACGGCATTGATCGCCAGACTTCCCCGGATGAGTGACCGTCTGAGGGAACTTGAGAAGAAAGTTCAAGAATTGGAAGACCGGCTTTCACAGGGTGCAGGATAGAATTTGAAGATTTATGTGAACGATTACGGATCAGTAAAGGAGTGAATATCCAATGAAGCTTCCTTTGACATATCAGGATATTACGGAAATTATTCCTCACCGATATCCGTTTTTGCTGGTGGACAGGATTATCGAGTTTACGCCCTATAAAAAGGTCGTGGGCATAAAGAATGTAACGGCCAATGAGCCTTTCTTTCAAGGGCATTTCCCGGGTGAGCCCATTATGCCGGGCGTTCTCGTCATTGAGGCCATGGCGCAGGTCGGTGGGATCCTGGCACGATTGTCCATTCCCGGCGTTATGGAAAGGGAGAATCCCGACCCCATCCGTTTTGTGGCCATCGACAAGGTGAAGTTCAGAAGGGCGGTAATTCCCGGTGACCAGATTCGATTTGAGATAGAACCTTTGAGGACCGGGTCGAAGGTGTGGAAAGTGGCCGGAAAAGCTTTTGTGGATGGCAACCTCGTTGCTGAGGCGACTTTGGTGGCCACCATTGGGTAATTTAACAGACATTCATCCTCTGGCCGTAGTGAGCCCCAGTGCGGAGATCGCCTCCGGGGTCAAGGTCGGTCCGTTCAGCAGCGTGGGAGACCATGTGACCATTGGCTGTGATACCGAGATCGGCGCTAATGTGGCCATTGAGGGTCACACGACCATTGGAGAACGAAACCGGTTTTATCCTTTTTCTTCCATTGGAACGCCCCCCCAGGACATCGGTTATGAGAATGAAGCCACACGCCTGATGATGGGCGATGACAATACGGTCAGGGAATATGTCACCATCAACCGCGCCACCACCAAGGAGGAATGGGAAACCGTCATCGGAAACCACAACTATTTGATGGCTTACGCCCATGTTGCCCATGACTGCCAACTGTCGGATTGGGTGATTCTGGGTAACGGCGCTACATTGGGCGGGCATACCCATATTGGAGAATATGCCATTCTAAATGCTTCTCTGGCGGTTCAGCAATTTGTGAGAATCGGGGCCCATGCGTTCCTGGGTGCCAAAGCAGGCATTGATCGTGATGTTCCGCCTTACATGATCACTGCCGGCCCAAGGGCCAGGCTCTATGGGGTCAATCAGAAAGGGCTCAAAAGAAGGGGCTTTTCTCAGGAAACCATCGATGTCCTGAAAAAAGCGTACCGTATTTTGTGGCGGGAGAATAAAAGGCTGGATGTGGGCATTTTGCAGGTGGAGCAGGAGTTGGAGATGATTCCGGAGTTGAAACTTCTTCTGGATTTTCTCGCTGGATCAAAACGAGGGGTGATTCGGTGATGACGGACCCTGATAAAATCATCGGGTTGATCGCAGGTGGTGGGCAGTTCCCATTGCTGGTGGCGGATGCGGCTAGAAAACAGGGTACGCGCGTGGTGGCCGTGGCCCACCATGGTGAGACGGATGCCGCTTTATCAGACAAAGTGGATGAGATTGTATGGATCAAACTGGGTCAGCTGGGGCAACTGATTAGAACGTTCAAGAAGTTTGGTGTCACTAAGGCGTTGATGGCAGGGTCTATTGCCAAGAAAAGGATGTTTGAAATTCGGCCCGATCTCAAGGGCCTTGCCATTATGAGCAAACTGGCGATTTTTCATGATGATGATATTCTTCGGTCTGTTACGGAAGAATTTGCCAAAGAAGGGGTGGAGATTGTCAGCTCTACCCTTTATCTGCCCGAGCTTCTGGCGACTGAGGGATGTCTCACCAAACGGCGACCCACCAAGAATGAATGGGCGGATATTCACTTCGGCTGGAAGATCGCCAAGGAGTTGGGTCGCCTGGATATCGGGCAGAGTGTCGTGGTGAGGAAGAAAACGGTTCTGGCATTGGAGGCCATCGATGGCACTGATGCCACCATACTTCGTGGGGGCGCCCTGGCCAGAGAGAAGGCTGTCGTGGTTAAAGTGAGCAAACCCAGGCAGGACCTTCGTTTCGATGTGCCTTGCGTGGGGATGGAAACCATTTCCGTCATGTCGCAGATCAAGGGTTCTGTGCTGGCTGTGGAGGCCGGACGGACATTGATGTTCGATAAACAGGAGATGGTGGAGGCTGCCGACAGGGAAAAGATTGCCGTGGTTGCCATTTAATTGCAGGGTGCAGGGGGCAGTTGTCAGGGTGCAGTCTGTGAACCATTATCCAGGAGATAAGTGTGAAACAGGACAAACTTAGAGTCGCGGTGATAGGCGTGGGTCATTTGGGCGAGTATCATGTGCAGAAGTATAAAGCCTTGCCTGATGTGGAACTCGTAGGTGTTGTGGACGTGGATGCAAAACGCGTCAAAGAGATTGCTGATCGATATGAGACGGTGGGTCATGGGGATCATTCCCACATCCTTTCCAAAGTGGATGCCGTGAGCCTGGCCGTTACCACGGAGATGCATTTTGAAGTGGCAAAGGATGTGTTGGCGAACAATGTTCACATGCTCATTGAAAAACCCATCACCTACGACTTGAAAGAAGCGGATAAACTGATCCAAATGGCCCGTGAACGGAACCTGGTGCTGCAGGTGGGGTTGATTGAGCGGTTTAACCCGGCCATTAAAAAGCTGGAACCTCTGCTCAAGAATCCTGTTTTCCTGGAATCCCACCGAATGAACCTGTTTACAACGCGGGGTCTGGATGTGGACGTGGTGCTTGATTTGATGATTCACGATCTGGATATTATCCTTCACCTGGTCCGGAGCACCGTAAAAGAGGTCCACGCCGTGGGGATGGCTGTCATCACGGAAAAAACGGACATCGCCAATGTTCGTCTTATTTTCGAGGATGGAACCGTGGCAAATTTGACCGCCAGCCGCGTTTCAGGAAAAATGCTGCGAAAAATTCGTGTTTTTCAGCCGGATGCCTATTTTTCAGCGGACTGCGGAAAACGTCAACTCACCGCCATTAAATTGGATTCCTCGGCCAAAGATGCCAATGATTTCCCGGAAGTTGCCACCAGTAAAGAGATATATGATGCGAGCGATCCCCTGGCCGATGAAATCTCTTCCTTTGTAAACGCTGTTCAGAGTGGTACCGATCCCATCGTGACCGGCGAGGATGGGCGTAATGCCTTGAGCATCGCCTTGAGTATTATTCATCAGATCGAACGAGGCTGTCAGAATTTCGAGCCCATCTGTACATAAGCGGGATCGCAAACTGGTCCTTATGGTGGCGGCTGAAGCCTCTGCCGATCTACACGGCGCCAACCTGGTCCATGCCATCAAACGGTTATGCCCCGAAGTGATGTTTTTCGGAATCGGGGGGGACAACATGGGGCAGGCAGGTGTAAAGCGGTTCATTGATTCTGCTGATATGGCTGTGGTCGGCCTGGCAGAGATCTTCGGAAAGATTCGTATTCACATCAAGGCTGCCAATATCCTGAAGTCCATTTTTAAACTGCATCACCCCGATCTTCTGATCCTGATCGACTATCCCGGTTTCAACCTCCATATGGCTCGAATTGCCAAACAATTGAATATCCCGGTTCTTTACTATATCAGTCCTCAGGTATGGGCGTGGCGGCGGGGGAGGGTCAAAAAGATCGCGAAACGGGTTGATAGAATGGCGGTCATTCTCCCCTTTGAAAAACCTTTTTTTCAGCAAAACGGCATTGATGTGGCGTATGTGGGTCATCCATTGATCGATGCTTTTGAAAAAAAGGGTGTTGAAATACAATCCGCAATCCGCAATCCCCAAATCCCAATCCAAAGTCCCGTTGTTGGATTGGTCCCCGGTAGTCGAAGGGAAGAAATATTAAACCTTTTGCCCGTTATGATTAAGGCCGGAGAAATTTTGAAAGCTGAATATCCTCGGATTCGGTTCATTCTGCCGCTTGCGGGGACCATTTCTTTGAAATGGCTTTCAGGGTTTCTCAGGAACACCACGCTGGATATAGAAATCTACCACGAAGGCATCTATGGCGCATTAAATCAATGCCACCTGGCATTTGTGACATCCGGGACCGCCACACTGGATGCTGCCATTATGAATGTACCCATGGTGGTGATTTATAAAGCGAAACGGCTGACCTATGAAGTGGGGAAACGGGTCATCAAGGTCCCCTATCTCGGCCTGGTGAATCTTGTGGCGGGAGAAAGCGTGGCACCCGAGTTGATTCAGGATGACGTGACTCCGGAAAACCTGGCTATGGCGGGGAAAAGCTTTTTGGCGGATAATCGGTTGCGACAGCAGACAATTGGAAAACTTCAGAAGGTAAGAGAGAATCTCGGTAGGGGAGGGGCATCGGAGAGGACCGCCCGAATTGCTGCTGAGATGATGGGTTGCTCCGGAGATGGGGGGGCTATATGATGTCTAAAACAATCCTTGTGGTCGATGATGAAACCAGCATTCTGCAATCGCTGGAGGGCATTCTTACGGATGAAGGATTTGAGGTCGCCATTGCTGAGAGCGGCCTTGGAGCGTTGGAAAAGGTTAAGGAGGAGATGCCTGATCTGGTTCTGTTGGATATATGGATGCCGGGGCTGGACGGGATAGAGACCCTTGAAAAAATCAAGGCCCTCTATCCGACACTCCAGGTGATTATGATGTCGGGCCATGGAAATATTGAAACGGCGGTAAAATCAACAAAAGTGGGCGCCTACGATTATATTGAAAAACCGTTGTCACTGGAAAAACTGCTGCTCTCCATCAACAACGCGCTGGCCCATTCCCGGTTGGTGGAAGAGGTTCATTTCCTGAAAGAAAAGGAAATGAAAAAACATAATATCGTGGGAAACAGTGAGACCATGGCAGATCTGAAAGAACAGATTCGGATTGTTGCCCCCACGAATGCCTGGGTTCTCATTTCCGGAGAAAATGGAACGGGTAAAGAGCTTGTTGCCCATACCATTCATCGATTGAGCCGCCGAAGTCGGAATCCCATGGTTGAAGTGAACTGTGCTGCGATTCCTGAAGAGCTCATTGAAAGTGAGCTCTTCGGGCATGAAAAAGGGGCCTTCACGGGTGCATCCACCATGAGAAAGGGGAAATTCGATTCGGCTCACGAGGGGACTATTTTTCTGGACGAAATTGGTGATATGAGTCTTAAAGCGCAGTCCAAAACCCTCAGGATTTTGCAGGAACAAAAATTTGAACGGGTTGGTGGTACGAAAACCATTGAGGTGGATGTCAGGGTGGTTGCCGCCACCAATAAAGACCTGGAGAAAGAGATCGAAAATGGTGCCTTCAGAGAGGATCTCTATTTTCGATTAAACGTCATTCCCATGCGGGTACCGTCTCTGAAAGAGCGCGTGGAAGACATCCCTAGCCTTGTGAATGAATTCGTGAAAGAATTTGCTTTGAGTGCCAAAGTGGAGCCTAAGGAGTTTCCTTCCGAAACCCTCGATCTTCTTCAAAGATATGACTGGCCCGGTAATGTGCGGGAACTAAAAAACCTCATTGAAAGACTGATGATCATGACGCAGGCCCCCGTGATCGGCAGAAAAGATATACCGGCGCCTTTTAATCAAAGTGCTAAACCCGCGCGGGCGGGAATGGCGTCGGGTTTTAGTTCGGATTCTTTCAAGGAGGCAAAAGGCGAGTTTGAAAAGGCGTTTATTGAGGAAAAACTTAATGCGTATAACGGCAACATTTCTCAAACCGCCGAAGCCATCGGTATTGAGCGGAGTAACCTCCACAAAAAAATAAAGCAGTATAACCTGGGACGGTAATTCCGAAGACCGGATCTATTGAACCACCAGGTTCCAGCCGGAAATGGTCCCGTTGATGATTTGAAGGGATTTGGCGCTGGAAGTTGCGGTTCGGGTTGTAAACGTCTTATCCCATCCCCCATAAAGATCGATACGCTTGTTACTGTTCAGGACCAGGTCTTCATTATAGAATCCCTGTTCAACCCGCATGGTATAAGTGGTTCCCCCCTCCCAGTTAAAACCTTCCTGGATTTGAGAATAGCAGGGTGTATGGTTTTCGCACAGACCGTCGGGTGAAATGTAGATGACGGTTTCGGATCCATATTCATAGGCACCCATATCCGGCGCGGTTCCTGAAGGCCTCGCGTTGCCCACGATGTCCGGTGTGCAGGAATGGGCGTTCGTACCCGTATCAATGGCCGGACTTCCCGCTTTTAATTGCCAATTTTTGATTTCCTGGGCGCTGATGGAAGGGTTTTGGAAGGTTTGGTTGATGGTTCCCGTGACCGATTGGGTATCATACCCCAGGGATTGCCATTCACTGAGGAGAAATCGGCCGTTGCTTGTTTCGGCCACCTGGCCCTGATCCGGCAACAGATTGTAATTTGAGGTGATTTCCAACTCACTGGTGCTGCTGGTGGAAGAGAAACTGGGTACGGAGCCTTCCGTCAAAATAATATTGTTGTAGAAACTGTTCCGGTTGGCGCCGTAGTTGAGACCAATACCGTAGTAGGCGCCGGCGGGTGTGATGATGGTATTCTGGTAGGCTTCGTTATCGTTGGAGGGGACGGCGCCGTCCCCCTGAAAAAACGCAATTCCCCTGTATTTATTTCCATAAACCAGGTTGTTTTGAAATGTGGACCAGGTGACGCCGTCCAGGTTGATCCCGGTGGCATCATTATCATAAATCCAGTTGCCGTCCACCATGGCGTAGGAGATGGTGCCGTCACCCCCTGAGTTGATATCCCCGTTCATGTGAAGTCCGATGGCCGTATTGTTATAAAGCCGATTCCCTTTGATGGTGGGATAATCAGAGCTGTCCGCCACATAAATGCCGATGGCGCCGTTGAACGCCACATTGTTTGAAAAGGTGACATAATCACTCAGAGAGCAGAAAAGATTGGCATGGTTTGCGCCGGAAACCGTATTGTTTCGAATGATGCACCCCTCCGCATGGGTTAACCGAATCCCCCGGCTGTTGGGATCTGAAGATGCATAGACCGTCAGGTTGTCAATAACGATATAATCTGCAAAATATATTTCCAGGCAGTTTTTGGCCTCACATGCCCTCAGGTCAACCACCACTCCGGTGCCGTTACCTTTAAATGTAATGGGATTTGAAGCGGTGCCGGAGGTGGTGATGCTGATCTGTTGAGACACCAGATAGGTTCCCGGATTAATCAACACCGTATCTCCGGCCACCACAGTGTTCACGGCATGGTGAATGGTTTTCCATGGTTCCGCCTGTGAACCGTCGTTTGCATCATTTCCGTTGACATCCACATAATAGGTGGCACCGATTGCTCTTTCCAAAGCAGGGGAAAGAATCTCCCCCTGAGCCATCCCTGCTGTGAGCAGGATTGAAAAAAGGCAAACCCATAATCGCATAAGGTTTTGATGCACAATAATCCGGTAACTCGATTTTTCCAAGATGAAATATATCTTACGCAAAGTCGCAAAGAACTACGAGAAAACCGCCTTTGCGTGAGATCTTTTGGGTTGAGGGCATAGCCCGCGTTTAGATTAAATGCCGACTTCTTTCTTAAATTGTTCAAGGCCCATGTCTTCAATGACCTTGGTGAGTCGCCACTTTTTGG
>Ga0307987_1000817_pt1 | contig 17972 bp, 15 predicted proteins | sample EllFjometagen181_FD_203157 | JGI IMG/M metagenome (GOLD analysis project Ga0307987, IMG submission 203157) | Marine microbial communities from Ellis Fjord, Antarctic Ocean - #181 | ecosystem: Environmental > Aquatic > Marine > Unclassified | place: Southern Ocean | collected 2014-10-08
GGATAAAACAGAAACGACTCCAATACGCATTGTAAAGGTGATGGATTGGATTCGAGTCTTTGGCGGATGGGCTGAGATTGAGAGATTCATAGACATGCCAAGCAAAGAAATTTCAAAGAAAAGTTCCCTATTTTCAGTGCAGAAAATCCATTCCGATTATGGAGATAAAAATGTTGATGTTCCCTTTTAAAGCAAGCCTGGAAGAAATTAATAAAAATCCTGAAAACTATGTTGATTCCGTTTTTTCGTGCCTGGAATCAGAATTTCTTGTTATGCCAAAGGGAGCAGGATTTGTTGAATACCCGGCTTTTGAAGGAGGGTATGAAGCCCTTAAAGCCGCCACCAACGGATTTTCTATGCTTGATCCTGCCAATATTTATCCCGTGACTGTTTCTGAGCCAATGTCCATCATTGTACTTCGCACCATGCTTGGATTTACACCACCGGAGTGGGGATATATTACGACTCAAAAAACAGGCGTGACGGTTAGCCAGGGATTTATTCGTTCTCTGGATCGTAAAATCAGAATGGCACCAGATGTGGAACTGAGCACAAATGGCGTGACAAAAGAAAGAGTGGAGGCAATGGTTCAAACGGCATGCCAGTTGCTTTCCGCAGGGGCCCCCGAAGTCAACATTGATCAACTGCATAGATTAAACAAGGCCGACACGAAACAGGGTATTTCCAGCATCAAGAATTTATCCCGGATTGGAGCGCCCTATGCCATGCTGTTGTATGAGCGATTTATTGGCAGACCTTTTGCCGGTCACCGTGATTCGGTAAGTGATATCATTGGAGACAGCCTGGAATCGGCAATCGAAGACGTGCTGACCAGAGCAGGGGTCAGTTTTCGTAAAACCAAACGAGCGGAACGTATTGAAGGGTTTGACCAGACACCTGATTTTATTATACCCAGCGAATTTAATCCTCAGATTGTTATAGAAGCAAAAATAACAGAAGACGATGGCACAGCGCGTGATAAGGTCACCCGCATTCAACATCTTGGAGAATTAAGCCTTGCCGGAAGGTCCTTAGACAATCCCAAATATGAAGTCATTGCCTGTATCGGAGGACGCGGTTTTGGGGTTCGCAGGGAAGATATGAAAAAAATGCTCCTGGCCACAAGGGGAAAGGTTTTTACTGCAAAAACCCTGGATCATCTTGTGGAATGTTCGGAACTGAAAAGATATAGATCAAATCAATAAACTTTGGAAAAGTTAAGCAAATTTTGGCATCCTTCATATGATCCCAAAACTACTTTACAGTCTTTTGGGGAAAAGTCCCTACAAATAGGGAGTGCCCTAAAAAAGTGTAAAGTACTTTTGAAGGATGCCCAAACCTTCCCTAAAAATCTGTTTAAAAATTGCCAACTTGTGACATAAACTCAACTGAGCCGGTAAATTTATTGTATGATACAGCCATAAATTTGCTGCAATCAGACCAGGTACCTCCCCTGGAAATACTTTTGAAACAGGCTCTTAAGGGAGTCAACAGTTCTCAATTTACCACTTATTCTCTTCAAATTTGATTGATATCAGTTTTTTCAGCCAAATTTTCAAACAAATTGATTTCTTCTGACTCCCTAAAAGGCACAACCATGCAAAAAAAGCGCCTTCGATTTTAAAGGGTCCGTTGCAAGCGCGATATCTCCACTCTCACCCCCATCACTATCCGACTGTCCCTACAGTACTGTGCTCACGCTCTACATTTTCATATCCCCTTTTTCCATGAAGCGTTGGTGAAAGGAGAACGCCTCCCCCAGCAGATGGGGTTCATGACCACCGGTCTTGTGCACGGCCCGGCTGTAGTAATCCCACAACAGATCCCGGTAATCGGGGTGGGCGCATTTTTTAATAACCGCTTCGGCCACCTGGCGTGGGGTGAGGTTTCGTGTATCTACCAGTCCCTGTTCGGTAACAATAACATCCACGGAGTGCTCTGAATGGTCCACATGGCTCACCATGGGTACAATGGCAGAAATGGCACCGTTCTTGGCCATGGAAGGTGTAACCATGAATGAAAGCGCCCCGTTTCGCTCAAAATCCCCTGATCCCCCAATGCCGTTCATCAGCTGGGACCCCATGACATGGGTGGAATTCACATGCCCATAGATATCCGCCTCCAGGGCCGTGTTAATGGCAATCACCCCCAAACGACGGATAATCTCCGGGGAATTGGAGATCTCCACAGGCCGGAGAACAATCTTTTCTTTGTAGCGATAGATCTCCTTAAAAAAACGATCCCTGGCTTTTTCAGACAATGTCATGGCAGAAGCTGATGCTGCCCGAATTTTCCCCATATCAATCAAATCCAGCACACTGTCCTGGATCACTTCGGAATAGAGATCCACACTTTCAAAAAAATCATCCTCCATGAAACGGCTCAACACCGCATTAGAAACATCCCCCACCCCGGCCTGCCAGGGCAATGTTTTTGGCAGACGATCTTTTTTCATCTCGTGGCGGACAAAATCCAGAATCTGCTCCCCAATGCGCAGGGGAATTTCCCCCGGGGGCTGGAACACGGCACAGGTATCTTTTTCTCCACTTTTCAAGATGGCCACCACCTTATCCGGGTTCATCTCAATAAAGGGTTTACCAATGCGATCCGCCGTACGGTACAGGGGAATGGGCATGCGATAGGGGGGATCTTCAGGAATAAAAATATCATGAATACCTTCAAGTCCCTGGGGATCACTTTCAGACATTTCAATAATTATTTTGTCGGCGTACTTAACATAAGTGGGAGTGTTACCCACGGACATGGTGGGCACCAGATGCCCCTTTTCCGTGATGGCCACCGCCTCAACGACAGCCACATCCACCGTTCCCCAATCACCGGAACGAACCAGGGCAGACAGTCGGGAAAGATGATCATCCTTGAAGAGAATTTGTTCCTGGTTGATCTTTTTTCTCATGGTACGGTCACTCATGTAAGGCCGCCGCCAATTGACCAGATCCGTTTTTGAGAGCAATCCATCCACCAGCTCTCCGGTGGATGCCCCGGCATAGAGGTTTATTTTAAAGTCTTCCCCCTGCTCTGCCCGACGGGCCAGCTCCATGGGAATCATCTTGGGATACCCAGCGGTGAATCCGGAAATAAACACGTTGGTGCCATCCACGATGTGACTGGCTGCGGTGGCCGCATCGGTAATTTTATCCCGAAGCGGTGCGTATCTGATTCTATCTTTCAATATATTCTTCCTTCTTCCTGGGTTATCTTCCAAAAGACCGTCTACATCTCCAGTGGTAAAATATCACAATCATGGTAAGCGGCACAGTTTTTTCCACGATTTACACATTACCCTGTCTGCGGTGATCTATGCGTTTCGTACCCTGATCAAAAAGAATATCCCTTTAATGCTGGCTGCTTCAAGCCCATCACCGTTATCACCCAAAAGGGAACCTTTATGGATACACTATTTCCAGCAGCGGTGGCCGGGGGCAATGTGGAGACCTCCCAGCAGGTGGGGGATACGGCCAGCCTCAATTTTATTTTAGAAAGTTCATTTTAGTGTTGAAATCTGTTTCAGGCTCCTATATGCTACACTTACTATAACATTTAAAAACTAAATAAAGGGACTTACTTATGGATAGATGGGTCCCCTGATAATGTATGCCTTATTTTTTTAATTTCAAAAAAAAGGAGTCACCACAATGAAAGGATGGATCGGTAAAATTCTCCGTGTTGACCTGACAACCGGGGAAATAAAAGATGAATTCTTGGACCCCAAGGTTGCCAAGGATTACATCGGTGGCAGGGGAATTGGTATCTATTATATGAACAAAGAAATGGATCCAATGTGTGATCCTTTTTCCCCTGAAAACCTCATGATAATGATGACAGGTCCCCTCACCGGCACCGGTGCCCCCACCGGCGCACGGTATATGGTAATGACCAAGTCACCCTTGACTGGGGCAGTTACCTGCTCCAACTCCGGGGGAATGATGCCCCGGGAGATGAAACGGGCCGGTTACGACGGTGTCATATTCAAGGGGAAATCGGCCAAACCGGTTTTTCTCTGGATCAATAAAGGCAAGGCAGAACTGAAAAGTGCAGAACACCTCTGGGGAAAGACAGTGCCGGAAACCACAGACATGCTGCTTTCAGAGACAGACCCCAAAGCCCGGGTAGCCTGCATTGGCCCTGCCGGCGAGAATAAAGTCCTTTTTGCGGGCATCATGAACGAAAAACATCGTGCCGCCGGTAGATCCGGCGTGGGTGCCGTGATGGGTTCCAAAAATCTTAAAGGGGTGGTGGTCTTAGGGTCAGATAAAGTCGCCCTGGCAGCCCCCGAAGATTTTAAAGAATTTAACCTGAAAATCCTGAACCAATACGCAAGTGATGCCAAAGAAACACCGGTGGGACTCACCATTAATGGTACTTCAGGGGTGGTTGCCGTCACCCAGGAAAAGGGAATCCTCCCCACCAAAAACTGGCAACAGGGCACATTTGACGGTTGGGAGAAAATCCAGGGTGCCACCCTCACCGAAAAATATCTGGTGAAAAACCAGGGTTGTTTTGGCTGTCCCATCAAATGCGCCAGAATCACCAAGGTGACGGAACCCGGATTTGAAGGAGAAGGCGAAGGTCCCGAATATGAAACCGTGTATGCCATGGGCTCCAACTGTATGATCGATAATCTGGCCGCCATCACCAAGGCCAATTATCTTTGCAACGAGCTGGGCCTTGATACCATCACCATGGGTGCCACCGTGGCCTGTGCCATGGAACTTGTGGATCGCGGCTATGTAAGTGAAGACGAAGTGGGACGATCCCTTAAATGGGGAGATGGCAAAGCATTGGTAGAGCTCACCCGGCAGACCGCCTATCGTGAAGGGTTCGGAAACAAGCTTGCCGAAGGCAGTTATCGCCTGGCCGATGGATTTGGCCACCCGGAACTGGCCATGGTCTCGAAAAAGCAAGAATTCCCGGGATATGAGCCCCGGGGGGCAAAGGCCATGGGCCTTGCCTATGCCACATCACCCATAGGCGGATCCCACATGCGCGGCGACCCGGCTTATTTTGAGATCTTTGGAACCACCTTTTCCATGGATCCCCTGGCCACCAAAGGAAAAGCAGGCCCCACAAAACGCATCCAGGATCTGTCCGCCATTGTGGATGCCGCAGGTCTTTGCATCTTTTTCGGTGCCAGAATGCTGGCTGAAAAAGACAGCACCATGTCCCCCACCGGCATGTTGACCTATCTCAACACCGCCACAGGGGCAGATTATACCATTGAAGATCTGGTCCTGGCAGCCGAACGTATCACCAATGCAGAGCGTATGTTTCTCGTAAATGCAGGCTTTGACAGAAAAGATGATTCGCTTCCCAAGCGTATCACTGAGGAGCCTTTGCCAGCAGGCCCTGCCAAGGGTCAAACCTGTGATCTGCAAACCATGCTGGATGATTATTATGAAGTTCAGGGCTGGGACAATAATGGTATTCCCACGCCTGAAACGCTTAAAAGACTGGGCCTGGACTGATTTTCTCGGATTATCCTGCCAGGGAGAAAACGCACCAGATAAAAAACTTTGATGAATTTTAAGTATCACCCAAGAGTGTCCACTGTGTGTCCAAACACATGGTGGACACCTGCCAATTAAAAGGGGTATGCTTAATTACGACGAACCACACCATGTCCCCCTCTATTGCCAAACTCAAATTACCCAAATGCATCTCCGTATTGTTTTAGAAATTCCCAAAAAAGACTAATAATATGAATAGGTAAATGCACACAAACAAAATCATAAGAAAACAATATAATCAATAGATTACACACTGCCATCAAAGATTAATAATTTATTATATGACTAAGTTAAAGGATATCAACAGAAATTAAGTGTAAAATAAAAGCCTCCGTTAAATCAGCGATTCTGAACAGGCCAGGAGTACAGAAATTTTCCCGGCGCAACGTTTACTATATGAAGAGGTTTCATGAATATTTTTCCGAATTTTAAAATTTAGAATTAATTGTGCCCCCAGGTGGGGCACAATTAAAAAATGCAATAGTGCCCCACCCGGGGGCAAAAACTATTCCGATAATTATTCCCCACATCGGGGGACAAATATCAATATTTGGCTTTACAAGAATTGTCGGAGTTAGTAGAAATACCGGTATTATGACACTGACTAAGGCAGAATCAACACGTCTCATATGGCTGCTGCTCCTGGCAGGGCTTTTACTGGTTGCCGGCTTGGTGACACCGTTGATTACCATCAAAAAGTTCATCTATATCCGGCACTCGTTCTCCATGGTGTACGGCATGTATGAACTGATGATCAACGGCAGGATCATCCTCTTTCTGATTATTACCAGTTTCAGTATTGTCATGCCAATCCTGAAGATTATAGTATTGTTCAAGATCCTCACCAACGGCTCCGAAGACCGAAAAGTCCTTAAGCGCTACCTCCATCTCATGCATGAGTATGGGCGGTGGGCCATGCTTGATGTCATGGTAGTGGCAATCATGGTGGTGACCGTAAAGTTAGGTGCTGTTGTAAGCGTCCAGGTACACGGAGGAGTTTACCTGTTCGGGGCATCCGTGCTATTGATCATGATAATTACCCACAGGGTAGTAAGACTGACATCTCCCTGATGCCTGCTTTAATCGGAGCAGTTGACCGGGCGGTTCAGACTTACGACGATCCCAAGAAAGAATGCGGACAATAGGCAAAAACTTGTTTGCCGATGCTCGGGGTAAATCATGGATCAACTCTTACCCGACGGTCTCATTTCATGAGCAGGATCATCCTGCCGGCCAATTTGACGTCTAAAAATTACCGGGGAAATAAAAAACCATAAAAGTCCCAAAATCTGGAAAATCAGCATGATACAGAAGGCTGCCTGGTAGCCAGCAGGGGCATAGCTTCCCTGTACACCTGTTTCCCACAGGTTAATAATGGCACCCATGGCCCACTGGGCAGCAAAGGCAGTCAGGAATACCAGAAGATTGATGGCCGTGGTGACACGCCCGGACAGTTGAGAGGGAAACTGTCGAGAAAGCCCGGCATAGGCAAGGATTCCCGATGTGCCGAAAAAGCCGAATAGCAGCCATAAAAGCGGAGCCATACGAATGGCTTCCAAGACAATAAATCCCTGGATCACCATGAAAATGGTCATACCTGAGATAGCCGTTGTGAGTATAGGTATCCCCTTTTGATTTAATCTTTCGGCCAGATATCCCAGACCGATGAAACCTGCCATCATGGACAAGGCAATACCAGAAAGAAGGGCAGCCCCACTCATCTGGTCCATGCCCCCCACATCCTTAAGCCATGGCCCCACCCAGAGTCCCTGGATGGATAATAGTCCTGCCTGGGACATGGTGGTGACCGGGGCGGCACGCCAAAAGTCCCGGCTGGTAAAAATCTGCTTTACCCCTTTCAATTGCTGGCCCAAAGATTCTGGAGCTGTGGATCGGGCCTTTTCAGGAACCACCTTCCACAACACCGCCGAAACAACGAAACACAGACCAGCCAATCCTATGAACACCCCTCGCCAATCCGTCACCTGGAGAAGCCAAGCCACCGGAGAGGTGGCCGCCAATGCCCCCAGACCCCCAGCGGCCATCTGAAACCCGTTGATTCGGGGCCACATTTTTTTTGGAAACCACAGCACATAGGCCTTGAGGGCAGCCATGAGGCATGCGGAAACACCAAACCCAATAAAGGCACGGCCGATGATGACACCGGTCAGAGAGTGGGATTGGGAAAAAATAAGGGCACCCATGCCAGCAAAAACAAGCAAAATGGAATTGATGATTCGGGGGCCGAAACGATCCAGCAATAACCCCAGGGCTAGCTGGGAAGAGGCAAAGGAAATAAAATAGACGCTGGTGAGCAATCCCAGCTGGGAGGAATTTAGGTTGAGATCAATAACCAGATCCGGTGCAATCACCGCATTTACCACCCGGAAAATATACGAAAGAAAGTAACCAAGGGCAAAGGGTAGAAAAACAGAGGCAGTTTTATTCAGCGGCATGGGCATGGGTTCTCCACGGAAATAAACAGATGAAAATTTAAGAGTTTATGATCAAATCCCTGGAGATGTCAAGCCAGACAATCAAAAGATAATTGCTTACCATCACTCCAATTTTTGGGATTGATCATAAGATGGGCCACTATACGGGAGATAGGATTCTACCCATCACAAATACCTGTAATGACAGGATTCATTTTCCACTGTTAGAAATCCACCGCAAGGTGGCCGATGCTATGATAAAGCCCCAATTTGTCCAGACTGGAAAAAAAACAGATCTAATGAAATTATTATTATATCGGTTGGTTGACTTGAGTATTCATCCTCGATCATGTTGGCAATTGATGCTTCACGCAACTCTTTATTGACATGTCGAACTGATTGTATTAATCAAGCAGATCGGTTGATTTTTATATGTCTTTTTATGATAGTATTAGATATGTTATTGGCCATTAATTAAAATAGTATTTATTTAAGGAATTGTGATTGAAAAATAATAGTCAACAGCCTCTGAGCTAAAGACTCAGGGATTTTCTTACCGGTTTTTTATAATAAAATATAGAGTTGATTGAGGTTGCCATGGTTGAATTATACGCCCATCGTGGGTCTCCTGAAAAAGAACCAGAAAATACTATTGTATCCTTTAAAAGGGCAATTCGTGAGAAAGCTAAGTGGATTGAGCTTGATGTCCGGAAAGGAAAGAAAAAACATATATATGTATTTCACGATGACAATCTTCAGCGGATGGCCGGGCACGATATTTCACTGAAGAAAGCTAATTTTACAGAGGTAAGAAAAGTTAGGCTTGGCTCCAAGGATGAGAGGGTTCCTCTGTTAGAAGAAGTACTTCTTCTGGCAAAAGACACCGATATTATGCTCAATATTGAGTTGAAGGAAAAGCACCTGGAAAGAGAAATCGTTGAGATGATAGAACACTATGAAATGTCGTCACAGATTATCGTTTCATCGTTTTTTCGTCTGCCTCTTCTTGTTCTTGCGGACTACAGACCAAAATTGAAAACAGCTCTTCTTATAGATGAACCACCGGCAGACCTGAAAGCCCAGCTTATGGAAACAAAGGTTAATTATCTTCATCCCAATATTGATTATCTTACGGATGAAACTATGAAAATTGCACGTTCTCTACGAAAAAAGATAAATCCTTTTACTGTCAACACTAAAAAGAATCTTAAAAAAGCGCTTCAATATAAAGTACATGGCATTTTCACGAACAGGGTGCCTTATATGCGCAAAGTCTTGAAAGATATGGGTGGTGAAGATTAGAGGCAGAGGATTCTATCAGGCTCCATGTTTTTGACAACAATTTGTGTTTAAAAAAAATTAAGAAAAAAGGCATCCTTCAAAAGCAATTTACACTTTTTTAGGGCATTCCCTGTTTGTAGGAACTTTTTCCCAAAAGACTGTAAAATAGTTTTGGGATCATATGAAGGATGCCAGCAAAAGTATCAATAATGCCAGGCTGACCCCTCACCATGTTCAATGGATATGAATGCCATGATCGGCACCCTGGAATCTCCTGAAACCCTTCAAGTCCAGCGAAGTGTCATTGATCTGGCAAATTTTTATGGACTGCCTGCCACACCGGCGGTTTCCTCCCCAGATTTGCCAATGTTAGCCCCCCCCTCACAAAATTTTTAAAAAAAAAGAACCCAAACAAAAGCTTTCATTAAAATTCAGCAAGCCCCCCTGAGTCTCTAACCAGGGGGGGGGGGTAGTATATGAAGAGCCATCCTTGGATTAATTCAAAGAAGCAATATCCGAACTGCTGTGATGACACATCAAATAATTACTACCTTGACGGGAGTTGATCTGAAGGCGTATTGTTATTTCCGAAATGATATGAAAAAAGCGCTATTTAATTCATTTAAAAAGGGTAAAAAAATGAGCTATTCCAATAAGATTGGATGTTATCAAGGGGATTGTAAGGTACTTTTAGGAAGGTACCCCCAATTTTCCGACTATATTAAAGATTTTTCAGAAACTCAGTTGGGCAACGGTTTAGATTTAGGGTGTGGCCCCGGTGCATGTAATGGAAAATTTTTCCAATCCTGTACATTAGATGGCTGTGATGCTGATGAGAATGTAGTAGACTCTTTCCCTGAAAGTTATCAAGGCCGCTTTGTTTTCAAATTAGGGCAAGACACTTTACCATATGATGAAAAAAGCAAAGATTTTGTAATATTGTCATGCGTTATTCAACATTTAAATAGCTATGATGAATTGGTGACGGGTTTGGCAGATGTAGCGCGAATTATTAAACCAACTGGGCAATTATTTTTAATATTCAAAGCTGGAGTAAATGATACGTTATTAACTCACTACAATGAAGTGTATAACGAAACTCGAGAATTTAGAGTATTTCACCCCGAGAAGGTACAAGAATTAGTTAAAAGTCTTAAATTGCGGGTAATTTCGTGCGAAAATCTGTTAGATGATAATTGGATACCATATTCATGCATGGTTGTAGAAAAATAGTCACAGTAACATTCTGCGCCAGTTCGGATTCAGTTTTGTCGAGGTAACCTCTAAATCCCTTCACGGCATAACATCCCAAAAAACAAAAGACCGAAACAAGGCCAGTCAGCCCTGTTCCGGTTTTTTTATATATCCAAGAAATCATTTTTTCAGATCTCTTAACCCAATGTGCGCAATGCCTCAAGCCGGGGCCGAAGAGAATATTTTCTATTTTATTAAGCCAACAGCCCATTGATCCAAAATAAAATATTTTGATAAACCATAGAGTTAAATTTCCAACCGGGAAAATAGGAATGCGCCCTTTTATCCGACCTTGATAAATGCCCTGTATTTGCGCCGTTAAAAAAATTTTCATTTTTTCAAGCAGGCATTTATTGACGGTGGCACCATTGCGTGGTCTAATGGTGCAGATTTTGTCCCAAAAAAATTATATGAAAAATGTGAACAATTGGATTAAAACTGAGCAAAAACCTGAATTCATGTAATCTGAAGGTTATCAAGTTTGATTTCTCGGCTTATTATTAATAAGCTTGATTTTTTTTGTCGTTAATAGCATATCGTTTGCTTGTAAAAGTACAAATCCTCTATTAAAGGAGACAGCTATGAAATTAAAAAATATTTTTAATAAAATCGCCGTCGTCATTATCTCTTTAGTATTTTTGACCCTGTCCGTCACCCCCTCGAATGCCTTGGCAGGCCCCAATAAACATTCTAAGCGCTGGTATAAAAGGCCTCCCCCGGGTAGTCACCGGGTAACCCATGGCAATATCCATTATGTGGTCCACAAAGGCAGGTTTTATAAGCCTGGCCGAGGCGGCTACATCTATACCCGTCCATCAAGAGGCGTAGTGGTGGTAGGCCTGCCTTTGGCAGCGACATTCCTTGTGGTCGCAGGCCTTACCTATTATATTTTTGATAATATTTATTATAGGAAAGTACCTGCCGGTTACCAGGTTGTGGAAACTCCCCAGACAGCAACAGCCCGCACTAAGCCGACAGCGATTGAGAATTCAGTAAGGCCCGGTGCCCAAGCAGTGGTAGTGGCCAAATCTCTGAATGTCCGGACCGGTCCTGGTTTGAACTATGAAGTACAATCCCGGGTATATTCTGGTGATCTGCTGATAGTCAAAACAAGTGCTGTGAAATGGGTTTATGTGCGCTTACCGAATAATAGTTACGGATGGGTTATGACCCGTTTTATTTCAATAACTGATACGGGAGCAAAGGGATAAAAAAAAGATCAAAAATTAATGGAAGACAAAATAAGAAATTTAAAAAAGGGCCAAACCGTTGCCTTTATTTCGGTGTTCATCTCCCTTGGTTTAGCCATCATGAAAGGCATTGTGGGCTATCTTTTCAATTCACAGGTACTCATTGCCGACGCCATTCACAGCGCTGCCGATCTCATGACCCATGCCGCATCCGGTTTTGGCCTCTGGATCGCCTCAAGGGCTAAAACCACCCGTTTTCCATATGGCTTGTACCGGGCGGAAACCATTGCCTGTCTGCTGGTTGGGGTATTTATCTTCATGGCGGGAATTGACCTGTTCAAGGAAGGCACTCATAAGTTGTTCCATCTTGGCTCGGCGACCCCCTTCCCTATATTTCCCATTGCTGCCAGCCTTATCTCTTCCGTTGCCGGTTTTATAATTTCAAAGATGGAATCCAAGGTGGGGCATACCATTGGATCACAATCTTTAATCGCCAGTTCCAAGGAAGCCTTTATGGATATATTCACCTCCCTGGCGGTACTGGTGGGTATTTTAATGGTGTATTACAGAATCCCCTATGCCGAAGGGGGCATCATCCTGATCATTTCTCTGGTCCTGGTTAAAATCGGTGCAGAAAATGCGTGGATTGCCCTGCTGATTTTAATGGATGCCAACCTGGACCCGGATTTAGAAAACGAAATTGGAGAAAGAATAAAGGACATCAGGGGAATTAAAGGGGTTGGTACCGTAAAGATTCGTCAATCCGGTCCATTTAAAATGATTGAATGCGTTATCATAACCCGGCCCTTACTCTCTTTATACAAGGCCCATGAGGTGGCAGATAAGGTGGAGGAGATGATTGCTGAAAATTATGATCACATTGACTCTATCTTCATCCATGTTGAGCCGGACAAAAAGAAAAATCTTCGGGCATTGATTCCCGTTAAGGAGAACCTGGGTATTGACTCCGTGGTGGATCATCATTTTGCCAGGGCATCCGGTTACCTTGTTTTGAAATTAAAGGACAACCAGACGGAGCTTGTGGACTTTTATAAAAATAAATTTTTGAGAAAAAAAGAGCATCTTGGCGTAAAAACCTCACGATGTGCCATTGAATATGAAATAGATGTGCTGCTCACAGCAAGTATTGGAGAAATATCATTTCATATATTAAAATCTAACATGATTGATGTGTTCAAGGCAGAGGCCGGAAGTTCGGTAAAGGAAACCATTGACGATTACTATGCAAACAAATTAAAGCGACTGGGAGAACCGGATCATTTAATTGAAGAGTCACAGATTTCAAAAATGCTGCCCCATGGACATAACTGAGTCAGTTGATTAAGTCACGATTTTCATATTTCAGGCATCAGTCTTGTCAATATGATGTATGTTGGCTCAGTTAATTAGCCATATATTGTGATGATACAATCAAACCAGAGTGAAATCGCCTTTAAATCAACAGACACATAACTGAGGATACTATTCTCCGGCCCCACTGTCAGGGTAAGCCATTTTGCTTGCTGCTGGAGTTAACCCCTGTTTTTCAATTCTTGCCATTACGACACTATAAAAACTCCTTTGTCTCCACAACCAGACGTTTCATTCCTTTAATGATATGGCTGCGCACCGTCCCCACATGATATCTGACACTGGCTTCCAGTGCAGCCTCATCCCGGTTATCAAGGCTTTCAAAAATTTTGGCATGCTCGGGCAGAGAGGTATCGGTGACACTTAAGAATACCAGATTCTGGCTATAACGCAGCATCAGAACATCAAATAGCCCCTGGAGCATTTTGATTTGAATGGTGCAGTGGGACAAGGCAGCAAGGGTCATGTGAAATGTCATGTCCGTCATGATCCTTTTATAGTAATTATCATCCGCCACTGCTTTTTTATAATTTTCCACAGCAAGATTCAGGGCTTGGAGCCCCTCTTCATCCATATTTCTGATAATCTTAGGCACCAGAGAGACTTCCAACATCAAACGGGTATCGTAAATTTCCTCCACCTCCCGGATGCTGATTTCATTGACATAGTACCCTTTATTTGCCTCATGCCGAACAATGTTTGTAAATTCAAGCCATTTCAACGCCTGAATCACAGGTGTCATGCTGACGCCGATGCGGGAAGCAAGATCCTTATATTTTATTTTCTGGCCGGATTGAATTTCATTATAAAACAGCATTTGACGGATGGCCATGTAAGCCTTCTGAGTCATATCTATTTTTTCAGGTTCTTTTTTATCATTTTTTCCAGGCATGGATTTCCTTTACATCAAAAATATATTCCCAGGGATTGATCATAATTCCCGCCGATTTGGGATAGAAATCACATAGGAATTTAAACTTCCCCCACACCCCATACCATGGAAATGGAATGGGAAACAACTCTATACTCCATCAAAATTCCTGAAATCACAAGATAATTTTAATTAATTTTTAATTGACACACCATCTTTTTTGTGTAATATATTTTATTGAAAAGTTTATTAAATAATTTATTAACTTTTTAATTAAATAACCCTGTTTGAATTTAATACCGCTTTCTGGACTATTTTTTCCACCTGAACATGAAAGAGAATATTCGAATCAGCGGTATGGGGTGGATACAATATGGGTCACTTTGGGATGGAGCCAGTGGTCCCACATAATAAGGCCAATAGCCCAACCAAACCAAATGTCTTTAATTTCTGTGTTAACAAATATCGTAGCAAGGAGCGTACAATAATGAATGGTGCTCAAACTATTGTCGAAATGTTAAAACAATACCAGGTCAAGGTATTGTTTGGTGTGCCCGGAGATACCAGTATTAAGCTTTACGAGGCACTCTATGACAATCAGGAAGACATTACCCACGTCATGGCCAAGGATGAAAGATCAGCGGCCTTCATGGCCGATGCCTATGCCCGTCTCAGCCACAAACCCGGTATCTGCGAATGCCCCTCGGGTGCTGGTTCTCTTTATACGGTACCCGGTGTGGCCGAAGCCAATGCATCGTCTATTCCCGTCATCGCCATCACATCGGATGTCCCGCTTTCTGGCGAAGGAAAGCAGACCATCACCGAACTTGACACCCAAAAGCTCTTTGAATCCATCACCAAATGGGCCTATGTGGTGAAAGATGTTAAAAAAGTCCCCGAAGTGATGCGAAGGGCCTTCAGGATCGCCACCACAGGGCGACCCGGTGCGGTCCATCTGGCCATCCCCAAAGAGGTGCTGTACGGCGAACTTCCCGAAGCAGATCTCCCCCTGTATGGCGATGAAAACTGCTGCCATTACCCGGCATTTCGCACCCGGGGTGCCCGTGTCGAACTCGAAAAAATGGTGGCTCACATGGCAGATGCCAAAAAGCTAACCCTCATTGTGGGGGGCGGTGCCAACCATTCCCAGGCAGGTGATGCCATCCAATCCATGTCAGAATGGATGGCAGCCCCTGTGGTCTCCACCATATCAGGCCAGGGCATCATGCCAGACAATCACCCCATGGCATTGGGAGTCATCGGCGACAACGGTTTCCACCCCCATGCCCACCGGGCCATTGAAGAGGCCGACGTACTTTTGTACATTGGCTGTAAAATGGGCTCCGTCTCCACCATCAACTGGACCATGCCCTCAAAAAAACCCGGCAGAAAAATTCTCCAGATTGATCTCAACCCTGAGATGCTGTCCAATAACTTTCCCAACACCCTGAGCGTGGCCGGGGATGCAAGGCTGGTGGTGGAAGATCTGCTCACCCTTTTAAAGGGCAAAACTACCCAGAGACAAGCATCGGACTGGGTCAATGATCTCAATGCCCAGCGTTGTTCCTTCTGGCAGGAGGCAGAAAAAGGCTTTCAAATGGATACCACCCCATTGAAACCCCATCGTATCATTTCAGAGCTGAACCGCCACCTTGACGAGACCGCCATCGTCATTTCCGATGCTGGCACTCCCACCCCCTACACCACCCGGTATCTGAGACTGGCAGCCAAAAATTCCAGATTCATCATTCCCCGGGCCTACGGCGGCCTGGGCTATGCCATCCCCGCCGTGGTGGGTGCCCATTTTGCAAGGCCCGATGCAAGGCTTGTGGGACTGTTTGGCGATGGCTCCCTTGGCATGTCTGCCGGAGAGCTGGAAACCATTTCCCGACTCAATATTCCCGCTGTTCTAATCCATTTTAACAACAGCACCTTTGGCTGGATCAAGGCCCTGCAAAAACTCCATTGCAATGAAAATTATTTTTCAGTCGACTTTAATGCAAACAACCCGGCCAAGGTGGCAGAAGGCTTTGGCTTAAAGGCCTTGTCCATAGAAACCGCTGAAGAGTTGGAACAGGGGCTTGAAATCGCCTTTAGTTCCAAAACCCCCATATTCCTGGATGTGAAAAGCGAACCGGAATCCGATGATATTCCACCGGTTTATTCCTGGATGCAGCACAAATAAAGAGCGTGTGTAGTTGACATTTAATGGGCCTTATTAAATGATGTCTCATCACCATTAACAGGATTGAGCACACATCGCCCCTTGTGTGTATGAATCAGAATATCCGATGCTGTGATCAATCCACCATTAACAAAGGGAGAAAACAATGAAAGAAGCAATGATCTGCATGTTAACATTTCTTGCGGCAGTCCTTATTACTCTGCCCGGCACAACCATGGCCGACGAACTCAAAGTCACCGAATCCACCACCATGACCTGGGTGGCCGGGGGAGTTGGGGGCGGCTGGTATGTCCAGGCTGGCGGTATTGCCAGAATGATCGCAGAAAAAGAGCCCAATATCATTTTAAAAGTCGTTCCCGGCGGCGGTGTGGTCAATCCCGTACGCGTCTCCAGACATAAAGACGATTTTGGTTGGGGCATCACCTTTGTGGACAAGATGGCATTGAAGGGACTGGCACCTGTGTATAAAAAACCCAATCCCGATGTGCGCTCCCTGGGCGGTATTTTCGGCATCTATCACATCCATGTACTGGGAGCTGCCGACAAGGGTGTCACTACCATGGCGCAGCTGGCAGATCTGGTTAAAGCTGGCAAAAAAGTCAAAGTGGCCGCCCCCATGAAGGGAACTTCAGATTTACCCCTTATGAACACCATCCTTGGATTTTACGGCATCTCCCTGGATGACATCAAAAAAGCAGGTGGCAAAGTCTTCCATGCCGTCTATTCCGATATGGTCAACCTCTACAAAGACAAACATGTGGATTTTGTATTTACCCATCTGGGACTTCCCGGTGCCGCCATCACCGAGATGACCGTCAGTCGTGATTCATCCCTGCTCTCCCTGTCCGATGACTGTATCAACCACCTCAATGCGGAGCTTGGCACCCTGGCTCTGGATTCCGGCAGAAGCATGATTCCCAAGGGGACCTACAAAGGTCAGACCGATGATGTTTCCACGGTTGTATCTGCGGGCGAGCTGATCGTCAACAAAGATGTTCCCGACAATGTGGCCTATACCGTTATTAAAATCATCTGTGAAAACACAGAAGAACTTTACTCCATCAACCCGGCCAACAAGAATTTCAAACCCGAAACCGGATGGAAAAATGTGGCCCTTCCCCTCCACCCCGGGGCAGAAAAATATTATAAAGATGCGGGTCTCATGAAATAATATCATTAACATCCTTCACCTCTCCTCAAAAACACACTACATTTTTTTGAGGAGAGGTTTCCCAGGGCGCGAATGCTCCCTGTGGGGAGGAGTCAAGCCTGGCTTATGGGAATTTTTGCATAGATAGGGATTAATAACTCCCATAAGCCAGGCCTGACCCCATCCTCAGGTAGCCGATATTAACACCAAGAAGCTTCATCCGAGTAAGTGTAAATTGACAAATCAAGAATACCAAAAGTCCAACCCGTATTTTAAAAATTCAGGGGATGTATCATGAACAAACTCAATACCTGGCAAGACAAGGCCATTGGTACCTGGCTTGTCATTATTTCTATTTTTCAGTTGTATACCGCCACTGTGGGGATTTTTCAGCCCCGTATACAGCGGGGTATTCATCTCATGTTTTTGTTACCCGCCGCTTTTGTACTGTTTCCTACATTTAACAAGGAACGAATCAAAATAGGCATTGGCAACTGGATTTTAGCGATACTGTCTATTTTTCCTCCCCTGTACATTATTATTTTCCATGAGCGGCTCACCGAGCGCATGGAATTTGTGGACGATGTGCTGCCCATTGAAATTATACTTGGCGCCATGATGATTCTCCTGCTTTTGGAGGCCGTCCGCCGGGCCGTGGTTCCGGCCATGGCAATGCTCATTGCCGGTGCCTTTGTCTATCTCTATGC
>Ga0307987_1000820_pt1 | contig 17912 bp, 17 predicted proteins | sample EllFjometagen181_FD_203157 | JGI IMG/M metagenome (GOLD analysis project Ga0307987, IMG submission 203157) | Marine microbial communities from Ellis Fjord, Antarctic Ocean - #181 | ecosystem: Environmental > Aquatic > Marine > Unclassified | place: Southern Ocean | collected 2014-10-08
TTTTCCGGCAGGGCGGCAATAACCGCATCCACATCCCGGTTGACAATCCGGGACAATGCTCGGGCAGGATCACCGGTCTCCAGCTTAATCTGAACCTTGGGATGGACCGCCCGGTATTTGGTGATAATATCGGGTAAAATGCTATAGGCAGCGGTCACCGAACAATACAAGGAAAGCTCTCCGGAAAGAACATCATCTTCGGTGAGTTCCCTCTGGAGCTTCTCCCAGCGCAGGATCACATCTTCGGCATATTTTTTAAAGGCAACCCCGGCAAAGGTCAGTTCCACAGACCTGTTGTCCCGTATAAACAGCTGCTCTCCCACCTCGGCTTCCAACCGCTGAATCACCCGGGTCAGGGCCGAAGGCGTAATATTGCAGGCAAGGCTGGTCCGGGCAAAATGAAGGGAGACCGAAAGCTGCCTGAACAATTGCAGGGTTCTAATATCCATGGATACACTCTTTTTTAAAAATCAATCTATCGATATCTAAATCCCAATCGATAATCGCTTCCTGAATAATGTAGAATCACCGAGTCCTTTTCAATTCTTACCAGGCGGTAGCCTTGAACAAAATCGCCTTCTCTGAGAACACTGTTATCAATCACTGCAATCCGATTTGCCTGGCTCTGGTCCCAGGAGATGGCCTGAACTGTCAAACTATTATTTTCCAGGGGAAGAATTATCTGTTTTAGTGACTTGGCAGTTAACACCTCTTTTTCATCCTTGGCCCCATCTTTCATTTTCGATTGGCCTGATGTTGGTGCTTCGACAATTAAAGGCACTATATTTTTTTCTTTGCCTTTCTTTGACAATGCTTTACTAACAGGAACTTGATTAACAGGTTCAGGTGTTAAAACCAGTTCATTTCCCGATTTGGGTGGATCAAAAGATTCTCTATCGGATCGACCAACTATTTGTTTTTGGCCTTTTTCCATAACAGGTTTTGTGTCCAATACCTGGAGTTCACCGCCAAAAGAGGTTTGAGGTTGATTATTCTTGTTAATAAAAAAAAGCGCATAGGATAATATTGCCACGAAAGAGACCACGGCCAAGGAGATCACAGCCATGCCCAAGTTTGAGAATTTGCTTTGCTTCTGCTGCATCTGTGGGCTTAAGACTGCTCGAACATTAAATGACGGGCGGTTTTCAGTCGCCTGATCAGGGCAGTCTTTTTCTGCTTGTTTTAAGGCCTTTAAAATGGTGCTCATTTTATTTAACCTCTCACTGCACGAACTCAAACCGGGTGCTGTTTAAATAGGGCACTGTATTTTGTTTTTTTTCATTCAACAGCACCATTTTTGTCAATGGCCCGACAAGCCCATCTACCTCAAGTCCATATTTTTGCTGAATCTGTTTTATTGCGTGTTCCACCGGGCCATCATAGACTGGGGTCTTATCAACTAGGGGAAAGCCTATTTCAGATAAAAGCAGTTTAAGTGACAGAATCGAATCTTTGGATGAAGCGTTGGAGATGACTCTGTCATACCCAAAATTATTCTTCCATGCGATATACATATCCCCGGTTAGATAGGGCAGCAATTCTTTCAAACCCATCATATATTTTTTCCCCCCCATTCCCGGGAAAAGAACATATTCATCTTCGGGTGTAATGGCTTCAATCCCGAGAAAGTATTTTACAGGATCACCCGGTATTGCAAAACCGAAAAGAACAGGAAGGTTGAAGGTTTTTATAAGAGCAGGGTCATTTTCTAAATACATCATTTGCAAATTATTTTGGGCGGCTGCAATTTTAAAAAATTGAAGATTGGATTCAATCTGCTGTGTTAAAGAACTCAAATGAACCATTGATTCACTGTTCCAGAGGGAAGCAATATGAAGTAAGGTCATCTCCCGGGTTGCAGTATCTTTAATAAAAGGCAAAATTTGACTGGCCTCAGCCTTTTCAATAAGGAGAGTCTTTGTTAAAACAGGGCCTGGCGGCTGCGGCGGTTCTGTCTTTGCCGATGGAGGCGTCACCTCTTTAACCGGATCCACGGGTGCGAAGGTTGCTATTGGTTCTGCTATTGGTTCTGCTATCATTTTGACTTCATTTTTATCCACGCTCATACGATCTGGCCATTCCAATGGAAGCCCCATGAATACGGCATAAAGCAGACACATCGCAAAGATAATCGAGAAGGCCATTGCTGTTTTTTTCCAAAGAGAATCAGACCTGGGCTGAATTCCTGGACGTATATTTAATTCATCAACAGCAATTTTTGCACTGGAGGGGGTTACTTTTTTTTTGTTCAGACTGTAAGCGACCAGAAGAGAACGATCACATACAATATTAATCACCCTGGGGATTCCCCGGCTAAACCGGTAGATAGCCCTTTGGGCTGCACGGGTAAAAAGAGTCTGTTGTTTTCGGGAAGCCACATTGACACGGTGTGAAATATAATCAAAAGTTTCCTTTTGTGTCATTGGATGAATATGGCAGCTTAAATTGATTCTTTGCCGCAGCTGACGCATTTCATGGGAATCTAGAATGTCCCTTAATTCAGGCTGTCCGACGAGTATAATCTGGAGAAGTTTGCTGCTGGTCGTTTCCAGATTCGAGAGCAACCGGAGTTGCTCCAATGTCTCTTTTCCCAAATTCTGGGCTTCATCAATAAGAAGAATTACTGATTTTCCCTGGGATTTTTTTTCCAATAAAAAATCATTGAGGTCTATGGTCAACTCTGCAGGACCATTGGCGATACTGATAATTCCCAGCTCCTTGTGAATGGCTTTTATGAGCTGTGTTGAATCCAGTTTTGAATTAAAAATAAAGGCCGCTTCAATATCCTTGTCAAGACCTTCAAGAAACACCCGGCACAAGGTTGTTTTACCCGTCCCAACCTCACCGGTAATCTCTACAAATCCATCTCCCTGGGAGGTGGCATAGGTCAGATGAGCCAATACCTCTTCATGGCATTTCTCCAAAAATAAAAATTCAGGATTTGGAACCAGCTTGAATGGTTTCTTCCTGAGATCGAAAAAGGCATTGTACATCTATATTGCTCCATCATATTAAAAACAGGGACCTTTCAAAACATTGACATCCCACATAATACCAGGACCGTCAAGAAGATTATATCCACAGAAACCAAAATCACCCAGGCGATGTTTCGTTTTTAGAAACACTATATTGCAAATGATTCATTTGACGCAACACAAAAAATAGTTCATTTTAGAAGGACAATACAAAAACATGTTAATAAGGTTATACAAAGGAGAATACAATGGGTAACAATTATTTTAATACCTTGCCCCTGAGACTGCAGCTTGAAGAATTATCCCAGTGCCGTTTCATGGACAATTCCGAATTCAACGGCGTAACCGCCCTAAAGGGCAAAAAAATAGTCATCGTGGGATGTGGTGCCCAGGGGCTTCACCAGGGACTTAATCTCCGGGACAGCGGCCTTGATGTGTCCTACACCCTTAGAGCTGCTGCCATCAGTGAACGAAGACAATCCTGGAAAAATGCCACGGAAAACGGATTTACCGTGGACACCTATGAAAACATCCTTCCTTTTGCTGACCTTGTCATCAACCTGACCCCTGACAAACAACACACAGCCGTGGTTGAAGCCGTCATGCCCCTGATGAAAAAAAATGCCTGTCTCTCTTACTCCCACGGGTTCAACATTGTGGAAGAAGGCATGCAGATCAGAGACGACCTCACCGTGATCATGGTGGCCCCCAAATCTCCCGGTACAGAAGTCCGGGAAGAATATAAACGGGGGTTTGGCGTTCCCACCCTCATTGCTGTCCACCGGGAAAATGATCCCAGGGGAGAAGGTCTGGAGCTGGCCAAGGCCTATGCAGCCGGAACAGGCGCAGACAAGGCCGGGGTGCTCATGTCTTCGTTTGTGGCAGAAGTGAAATCCGACCTCATGGGCGAGCAGACCATCCTCTGCGGCATGCTCCAGGTAGGCTCCTTGCTCTGCTATGACAAGATGATGGAAAAAGGCATGGATGCTGCATACGCCTCCAAACTGGTCCAGCACGGCTGGGAAACCGTCACCGAAGCCTTAAAACACGGCGGTATCACCAACATGATGGACCGATTGACCAATCCGGCCAAAATACTGGCCTTTGATCTGGCCGAACAGCTCAAAGATATCCTGGCGCCTTTGTTCAAAAAACACATGGATGATATCATGACCGGCCATTTCTCAACCACCATGATGGCAGACTGGGCAAATGACGATATCAATTTGCTCACCTGGCGGGCCCAAACTGCCGAGACCCCCTTTGAAAAATCCTCTTCCACGGACAAAGAAATTTGTGAACAGGAATACTTTGACAATGGTATCCTCATGATAGCCATGGTCAAGGCCGGCGTGGAACTGGCATTTGACACCATGGTATCCGCCGGTATCATTGAAGAATCCGCCTATTATGAATCCCTCCATGAGGTCCCCCTCATTGCCAACCTCATTGCCCGGAAAAAACTCTATGAAATGAATGTGGTCATCTCCGATACCGCTGAATACGGATGCTATCTCTTTGCCCACAAAGCGGTTCCCATGCTCAAAGAGTTCATGGAAGCCATTGATACGAATGTCATTGGCAGGGGGCTTGAAATAAAAGATACCGGCTGCGACAATATTCGTCTCATCCAGGTCAACGACGCCATCCGAACCACCAGCGTGGAACGAGTGGGCAAGACCCTGAGAACCTATATGCGGGCGATGAAACCAATCCTCTAAGCCTAATGTGGGTTCTCCTTCACAGATCGGGGTTTCACCCGATGGGTCGCCAGGGCCGAAAAGGGATCTTCTGGCCAATAATGTTTGGGATACCGACCCATTAAATCCTTTTTCACAGCCTGGTAGGTGTTTTCCCAGAAACTTTCCAGATCCTGGGTGATCTGGACGGGCCGACCGGCAGGAGAAAGCAGGTGGAGGGTGATCGGAATCCTGCCCCGGGCAATGGCAGGGCTCTTTGTCAGGCCAAACATTTCCTGGAGCCGAACTGCCAGAATCGGGGATTTCAAAGACCCGTTATCGTCCCGATATTGTAGGGAAATTCTTGATCCCGAAGGCACCGTCACATGGGTGGGGGCATGGATGTGAAGGGTCTGCTGCTCTTCCCAGGTCAGAAGGCTGGTCAGGGCAGATGACAGGTCCACCTGTTTAAGCCCGGCTGCCGAGTGGACATGGTCCAAAAACGGGCCCAGCCATTGGGCGAGGTTTGCGGACAGGGCAATATCTGACAGATCCGGCAACCCGGGGAAATGACCGCAATTTTTTAAGAACACGGCCCTCTCCTGGAAATGCCTCAGTTTTTTGGTCCAGGGCAGAATATCCAAGCCTGTTTCCAAGATTCCCTGAATCATGCCGGCACGAACGGCTTCAAGATTTGGGGTTTCCACCGTTTTTTCCCGGATGACAAGCTTGCCATAACAGGTTTTCAAAACCGCCTGTACCGACCGGATCTGTTTATTCCACACGCATTCTTCCCGGGTCTTGATCTGATCCTTAAAATCCTGTTCCAGATCTTTTTCTGAATAGGGGGCTGCCAGAAAAATCCCGGCATTTCGCGGGTTGCCATCCAGATGAACGGCAACGATATAGGAAAGAAAGGACAGGGAATTGGCAGATCTGAAAAACGCCCCACTCCCCGATGCCATAAGAAAGGAAGGATCTTTGTTGTTTCGTTTTTTAGCCACCCGCCCGGGCCAGGCAAATGCCAATACAGAGCCGGATAGTTCCATGTTTGTACCCGCGGAGTTAATATTGAGGTCTCGCTCTATTTTGGCTGCATTTTTCAGAATGGTACGGGCCAGGGATTCATTGAAACTTGTGGCCTTCCCCTCCCCTTTTTTAGAACATCGGGATGAAGATCGGCCAGACGACAGGGAGGACAGAACCTCCAGGCGAAGCCGAATATCCGGGTCAAAGCCTCCTAAAAATATATCGCGTTCCCCCAAAAGCGCTGCCAATCGGCAGGCCAGACGGCCCTGGCCCATCTGATCTGCCCTAAGAATCATATGGGCCAATCTCGGGTGGACCCCGGCGGACAAGAGCCTGCGGCCATGGGGGGTGATACGGCCTTGGGTATCCACCCCCTTTAATTTCGTCAGCAGGGCTTTTGCATGATCAAAGGAAGTTTCTGGCGGCAGGTCCAGCCATTTAAGGGCCTTGGGATCGGACACCCCCCATTGGGCCAGTTCCAGGACCAGGGAGGTCAAGTCGGCAGAAAGGATCTCCGGGCGGTTAAAGGGGATCAGTCCTTGGGTTTGATGCCGGGACCATATCCTGTAGCAAACCCCGGGTCCGGTTCTTCCTGCCCGGCCCCGACGCTGATCTGCCGATGCCCGGGACACAAAAATGGTATCCAGTTGCCCCATGCCGGTGCCCGGCGAAAATCGGGGCACCCGCATCAGTCCCGTATCCACCACGACCCTTACTCCCTCTATGGTGAGGGAGGTTTCTGCAATGGCGGTTGCCAGAACTATTTTCCGACGGCCCGGCAGGGAGGGTGCAATGGCGATTGCCTGGTCCGTCCGGGACAAATTACCATAAAGGGGCAAAATCAAAATTTTCGGGCCATCTTGGCCGGGTTGATTCAACGGCAGAAGGTTTTCCAACTCCCGGGCCAGGTTTCTGATCTCCCGGACACCGGGAAGAAAGATCAGGATATCACCAGATTCCTCGGACAACCCCTTTTCAACAGCCAAAAGACAGGCCGACCGGATACCACGGTACCGGTCCTGACTCTGGTAAGGATTCCGCCTGGCCGGGGCTGCTGCCTCCAGGGGCAGATAGTGGGTAACAACCGGATAGGTCCTGCCCTGGGAGGAAAGAATAGGGGCATTGTCCATGAGGGTGGACATGGCTGCCGTGTCCATGGTGGCAGACATGACCAGGATACGCAGATCCGGGTTAAATACCTCTGCTGCCTCCAGGCAAAAAGCCAGGCCAAGGTCGCTGTGGATATGGCGTTCATGGAATTCATCAAAGATCACAAGCCCCACCCCTTCCAGGGAGGGGTCTGCCTGGATCCGCCGGGTCAATATCCCTTCGGTTATCACCTCGATCCGGGTCCCAGGTCCAATGCACCGCTCCATGCGGATCTGGTATCCAACGGTCTGGCCTGGTAGCTCCCCCAGCATCCCGGCCATATGAGCGGCACAGGCTTTAGCAGCCAGGCGGCGGGGTTCGAGCATGACAATTTTTTTCCCCCCAAGCCAGGGCTGATCCAGCAGCGCCAGGGGAACAAAGGTGGTTTTCCCTGCACCGGGTGGGGCCTGTAGAACGGCTCGCCGTTCAGATGCCAACGCCTGGATAAGATCGGGGATAACCAAGGTTACGGGCAAATCTTTTCCAAGCTCCTGCAAACAAAAATCCCTGGGCCTCATCTGTTAACACCCTCATTAGGGGATAAATTATGCTGAGCGAACCCAGCCCGGACAGGATAATGGTCCGAAGGGAATTTGTTTGAAAACGAATCTGTCACCACCTGCTGAGATACCGGTGTCAGACCCCCTTTGTAGAGAATCCAATCAATCTGTTTTCCCGTGTCCCTGCCTTTAAATCCATGGAAGGTGGTGGTTCTTCCCTGATCAAACATCGGGTCAGATATCGGGTCAGATATCGGGTCAGATATCGGGTCAGACACCGGGTCAGACACCGGGTCAAACACCATGCCAAACCCCTGGGTTTTAAACAAACTATGGGCCAGGGAACCTGGGTTGGCATTAAAATCACCAACGATAATAACGGGCAGGCCAGGGGGGAATTCCGACAAAAAGTTTATGACCAATCCAGCGCTTTTTTCCTGGACAACAGGGTCAAAATCAAAATGGGTATTGACCACAATGATCTGATCATTTTCTCGTTTAAACAAGCCGATCACACATTGCCGGGGCCACTTTGAACCCGTTAGTTTGGAAGTTACTTCCGGGGTATCACTCAAAAAATAGTGTTTTTGTTCCAGACAATTCCATGACGGGTGAAAAAAAATCAAATTGCTCTGCCATCCGTCAATGGTTTTATTGTGCTGCCCTATAACCTTATATCCAGACAAGGTCCGGGTTAAAAAATCCGCCTGGAAATGATTGGCTTCCTGGAAACCAAAAAAATCAGATGTATATTTTTCAAGAAGTCCTGCCACCAGGGGTTTTCGATGCTGCCATCCGTTTTCACCGTCCTGGGCAAGACCAAATCGAAGATTCATGGTCATAATTGTCGTCTGGGTATTGTCTTGTTTCATGGGGCCCTCCTCGACACTAAGAATGCGATATTCCCGAGGCCATGTCAACACTCGGTCCATTCCGGGCCGGGAGATCCTCCTAAATAGCATTTCTCTATTGTCCTCCCCCCCTTTTTGGGATACATAAAAAAATAGAGAGAAACGCTAAATTTAAAAAAAGGAATCTTGTTCATGGCATCAGAAAAAAAATCCATCATCGTCCCAAAGGAAAATGCAGTATTCTGGATGGACAAAAATGGCGTCTGGCACAATGAACACGGAAAATTTGAACATCCAAAAATTATCCGGCATTTTAATCGGTCCATCCAAAAAGATGACCTAGGATACTATCTCTCCCAGGAAACAGATGGAGTTGAAGAAAAAGTTTATTTTCCCCATGAGGATACGGTTTTATTTGTGGTTGATTTTTCCCTTGGAGAGAAATTAAAACTGACCTTGAACACCGCAAAAACCATGCCCCTTGATCCTGCACAATTGTTTACCAGGGATGACGGTCTCTACCTTCAAACCCCTGAACACTGCATCAAGTTCTCCCAACACGCCCTTATCAAATTGTCCAGATACATGGAAGAAACAGATGGAAAATTTTGCCTGAAGCTGAACCAAGCGACCCATACCATTCCTGAACGATAGGGACCCTCCCATTGACAAGAACCGAACAGGACCGATATTGAAGAATATTGTATAATCAACGAACAAAAATGATGGATAAAAAATGGATATGCTTATTTTGAAATATTTCATGCGGGGTTATCTTTATCTGCGATATTTTTTCCATAAAATAACCAGAACCGGAACCTTTGGCGTGGACCAGACTGACATTATACCAGCTCCCCATAAAAAGAGTGAAAATGCTTTAAAAGATGCCCTTTTCCGCCACCATGTCAAACAATTTCACGAATCCTCCTGTTCCGTTGCTTCGGTGGTATCTGTGGTCAATGCCATTCTGGAAAAAAATAAAACCCTGAACCATAGCCCCATTACCCAGCAGGAAATTCTTAAAAAGGTACAAACAGCCCATTGGAAAGAACGAATGGGAACCAATGGGTACAAAGGACGCCGGGGTCTTCCCCTGGAGGTGCTGGGTCAAGTTGTAAAATCCAGCCTGGATGCCTATGACATTCGTTACCACTCCCTTGAAATTGTCCAGACCCGGGGGGCAAGAGACTCTTCTTTGCCCAGGGCAAGTCTTTTGTCACGGTTAAAACAATTTGAAACCAAGGGGGATTGCCTTATCATAGCCCATTTTGACCAGGGCTGTTTTCTCCAGGAGTTAAACATCCCCCATATTTCACCGGTGGGAGGATTTGATCCTATCACCCATAGGGTCACCATCTTGGATGTAGATCCCTCCCAGCCCCATCCTTACCAGGTATCCTTTGATAGATTTTACAAGGGCATCTCCACACATTATAATTATGTATTCAAACATTTTGGCTATGGCCGGGGCGGGTATATTTATATCCAACTTCATCCATAGGTCCTATCGAACAAGCCTTTCCTATTTTTTAGTATGGATGGTCATCTAAAAAACTTAATTTTAATAGCCCTAAACTTAAAAACAAATAAAAAATTAAGGGGTTAATAAAGAAAGTCCTTTCTTTATTAGTTGACATATCAACTAATAAAGAATTTTTTAAAAAGTTATGCCCTTTTTTCACCTGAAAAAACCCACTGATAAATCGATCTGTTTTTCGGGCTAAGATGCAGTCACTTTGTATGCACAATCCCGCTATTTTTCATTATGTCAATACGGGCATAACCATTTGTTTTCCAAGGATAGTTGATCTGTCAACTATCCTTGAGGCGGTTTTATTTTTCAAACCCAACTTTTCCCTTGACAGGGTTTCTTCCTTTTAAATATAGTTATTGAATATAGCTGGTATATAGTTACATTATAGCATCATTTATTTACATTCATAATTAAGGAGGTGAAATTATATAAATAAACCCCGCTAAGCATCGGTTTCCACAATAAGGGTCCACGTAAACTTTGGTTTCACTACACACTTTTTAGGAGGTCAACAACATGAAGAGAGTTACAATTTCGGCTTTTTTAGTTCTTTGCATTTGCGCACTGTTTGTTGTCAATGCATCGGCAAAAACCCAACTCACCTACGCAAATTTTTTTCCTCCCACCCATATCCAAAGCCAATTGGCTGAAAGCTGGTGCAAAGAAGTCGAAAAAAGAACCAATGGAGAAATTGCCATCAATTATTTTCCTGCCGGAACTTTGACCAAGGCACCCCAAACCTATGACGGTGTTGTCCAGGGAATTGCAGACATCGGCATGACCGTGCTCGCCTATTCAAGGGGACGTTTTCCGGTTGCCTCGGCCATTGACCTTCCCATGGGTTATACCAATGGGGTCCAGGCCACAGCCGTTGCCAACGCAGTATTAAACAAATTTGAGCCCAAGGAATTCAACGATACGGCCATGATGTTCGTCCATGCCCATGGCCCCGGTTTGCTCCATACCCGGGATAAAGCCGTCTCCACCCTTGAAGGAATCAAAGGCCTTAAAATAAGGAGCACCGGCACCAGCGGCCTTGTCGCGGCAGCCCTGGGTGCCTCTCCGGTGGGTAAATCCATGAGAGAATGCTACCAGATGCTTCAAAAAGGGGTTGTGGACGGTTCTTTCCACCCGGTTGAATCCAATAAGGGCTGGAAACTGGGTGAAGTGGTTCACTTTATGACCCAGAACTTTTCCACTGCCTATACCACCACCTTTGCCGTATTCATGAACAAAGACAAATGGGCAGCCCTCACACCTGAACAGCAAAAAATCATCACAGAGATCAATGCAGAATGGGCAACCAAACACGGAGTTGCATGGGATGAAGCGGATAAATTGGGAATGGAATTCTTTTTATCCAAGGGCGGAAAAGTAATCCCCCTTTCCGATGCAGAGTCCAAACGCTGGGGAAAAGCAGCTGCCCCGGTTATTGACGGCTATATAGAAAAAGCCTCCAAAAAAGGTATTGACGGAAAAGCGGTTGTAGCGTTTATCAAAAAGAACATGTAGCAAAAGCCATATCTTTTAACCCCTTGTTCACTGACCACCCTCTGGTTGGTCAGTGAACAACCCAATTGACATTAAACCGAAAAATAAATCGGGATTTCCAATGAAAATGATTTCTTCAGTTCTGGACAGATTTTCAGATTTTTTAAAAATGATCGGTGCAATTGCACTGACCGGCATGATGCTCTTAACCGTTGTGGATGTCATCGGTCGTTTTTTCAAGCACCCCATATTCGGTTCCGTGGAATTGGTGGGGTTTCTGGCAACCATCATCGTGGCTGCAGCCCTTCCCTACACCCATAAGGTGGACGGCCATGTGGGGGTGGAGATACTGGTCAGACTCCTGTCTAAAAAAGCCCAGATTTCCATCGACATTTTCACAAAAAGTCTGAGTCTTGTCCTGTTTAGCCTGATCACCTGGCAGATGTTTCTCTATGCCAAGGACATCAGTGAAACCGGTGAAGTCTCCATGAACCTGGAATTCCCCATTTATTACATCGTATACCTCCTGGCATTTGGTCTGTTGATTTTCTCTGTAACCATTTTCGAGACAATCCTTGGCAATATTAAGCAATTAAGAGAGTTGAAAACAAAATGAGCCCCACTTTTATTGGTATCACCGGTATTCTTATTATGATTCTCATGTTCATGACACGGATGCCCGTGGCATTTGTCATGGCATCGGTGGGATTTGTGGGATTCTCCTGCGTGATCAGCACCGATGCCGGACTTGTCCTGATGTCCAGGAACATCTATGAAACATTTAACTCCTATGATTTGACAACTATTCCCCTGTTCATCCTCATGGGCCAGCTGGGATTCAACTCCGGCATCAGCAAACGACTCTATGACGCCGGCTACAAATTCATGGGCAGCGTGAGGGGCGGGCTTGCCATGGCAACGGTTACCGCCTGCACCGCCTTTGGTGCAGTGTGCGGATCCAGCCCTGCCACGGCAGCCACAATGGCCACGGTGGGCCTGCCCGAGATGAAACGGTACGGTTACGATGATGAACTTGCCACGGGATCCGTGGCTTCCGGCGGTGGTATCGGAATGATCATGCCCCCTTCCGTTGTGTTGATCATTTACGGAATCCTTACAGAACAATCCATTGGCGCCCTGTTTGTGGCGGGAATTTTCCCCGCCCTTCTGGTGACGGTGCTCTTTATCGTCTGCATCTATATCCGGTGCCGGATTTCCCCGGAACAAGGCCCCCCCGGAGAACGCTTTTCCTGGCCGGAAAAACTCAAGGCCCTGTTGGGTCTTGGCGAAACCCTGATTATATTCACCCTGGTCATCGGTGGGATCTTCATCGGGCTGTTTACCCCAACGGAAGCTGCAGCCATCGGTGCCTTTGGCATGCTGATCGTCGCCATTGCCAGACGCCAGATCACCTGGAAAGGCTTTGTCAAATCCCTGATGGAAACTCTGAGAACCTCCTGCATGGTACTCATGCTCATTGCAGGGGCCGTGATATTCGGCAAGTTTTTGGCCGTAACCCGGATCCCCTTTGAAATCGCCGGCTGGGTGTCAGGGCTTGAGATGTCCCCGGTGCTGGTCATGGCCGTGGTCATCGGAATTTACTTTATCGGCGGCTGCTTCATGGATGCCCTGGCCTTTGTCACCCTGACCGTGCCCATCTTCTTTCCCGTGGTCATGGAACTGGGGTTTGATCCCATCTGGTTCGGGATCATCATTGTCATGGTCACGGAAATGGGGGTTATCACCCCGCCTGTGGGCATCAATGTCTATGTGGTCTATGGAGTGGCCAAAAATGTCCTGAAAGAAGAGATCGCCCTGGAAAAAATCTTCAAGGGCATTTTTCCTTTTCTCCTTGCCGTCATCCTGGGCGTTATCATCCTGATCCTGTTTCCTTCCATCATCTTGTTTTTGCCCAATCTCATGTACTGACCCCCATCGTAAAAGTGCCTGTCCCCTTCTAGGGACAGGCACTTTTATCATTTAACCTGAATATTTCTATAAAATCAGGGTTTCTCTGGTTGATTTTTTTTCCCACCCGCTATATAAAAACCCTATCGTTTGATATTTATCCTCCTGAATTACGATTTCTCAAGAAAAGAGAAACAACTCCCACCATACGTTCTTGATCTCACTCTCTTCATATGAAAATTGTTTTTTGTCATTTTTTTAGTCCCTAACTAAAAAGGAGATTGCCCATGCTCAAGCCACCTTATTATCCAATCATTTATGTCCGGGGATATGCTGGCACACAGGATGCTGTTGAGGATACGGTTGCCACCCCCCTATATGGGATTTAATCTGGGGTCAACCAAATACAGGCAGACCTCTGCAGGCAAGATCGAGCCCTATGTCTTTGAATCGCCGTTGATAAGGCTCATGAAGGATCATCTATACCAGGACGCTTTCCATGATGGTCAGATTCTGCCCCAAGGGCCCTGTCAATCCTAAATCAATCTGGATTTTCAGTTACTATGATGCCCTGGAAAATGAACAAACCCATTTGTTCACAAGTTTCCTGCTGAAAAGTGCCAGGCTTAATAAAAAAAGGCAAGCCCTGGACCTTGCCATCAGCCAGTTCGGAGTCACTATCCAGAGCCGAGGCCTTTTTTATTTTTTCAACAAGCTCAAATCCATCCATCCCAGGCATCTGAACATCTGATATAATCAGATCAAATCGGTTGTCTGATGCCTTCATATTGAGAAGTGAATGCGCTTTTAAGGCAGTGTCCGCTTCCTCTGGTAAACATCCCCAGGATTTCAACTGTTCTGAAAGGACAAATTGACTATTTGTCTTGGGCCATGGGTTCCACCCAAATAAAGATTTCCCCCATATAAAGGGTAAATTTAATGGCATTGCCTATCAGGTTCATCAAAATCTGACGCAGACGTCCCGGATCCCCGATCAATTGCTCCGGGGTATCAGGGGGCAGAAAACAAATCAATTCTATCCCTTTTTTCTGGGCGATGATGCCCAGAGTTGAGGAGATACCTTCAAACAAAACCCTTAGATTGAACCCCGTCTGTTCCAGCTCCATTTTCCCGGCTTCAATTTTTGAGAAATCCAGAATCGAATTGATGATTTCCAACAGTGAGTTGGCTTCTGTCTCGATGGTAGCAACAAGCCTTTTCTGATCATCATCATAGTCCAAAATTTCTTGTGCATGGGACTTGGATCTACCCTCCGGGTCCTCTTGGAGGGAATATTGGTGATCTGGCTATAGTCGGAAATTTCAATAAAAACACGATCCTCAAGACCGACAGTATTCAAAAATTGGTCATAGTGTTTGAACAGTTCCCGGGTACCCTCAAGGCTGATAATTCCACGGGGATAACTACTTAAAATATTGTCATTGATGAGATGAAAGGTGACCCGGTAGTCCTGTGTCAGGTGGATATCGGTCCATTTATGACTACTGTGAATGACAACTCCGGTCACAAGACAGGTGGTCTCCTAAAAATCTTCGGGCAGATCTATTTCTTGTATTTGTATTGGTCCCATGGGTTTATTCCAGGAGCCAGGAGTCATGGTTGTAGATGGTAAGCAGCACAGGGTAGAGGATGGTGTTGATCTCTCGTCTATTAGTTTCCAGCAGCCCCTTGCCAAAAACCAATTCACTTCTGAACAGTTCCGGGGTTAAAAATCGGGTCTCCACAGAAAATTCCAGGGTTTTGATCCGGTCCATGATTTTGTTCTTTTGTATGCCGGGATGCCAGGCCAGGTACCAGCCCCAATCGCCAAAGCTGGGCACATTTTCATGGAAGGGAAGAATGGTAAGGCCTGCATTTTCAATGGTTCGGCCGATGCACAAAAAACTTTCCTTTGCCAGATAGGGGGAGGTGGACTGGACCACCATGAGCCCGTTTTGGGACAAATGCAGTTTGATTTTTTTATAAAATTCCCGGGAATAGAGCTTGGCAAGCTCGGGGGTGGAAGGATCGGGCATGTCCACGATGATGATATCCCAAAATCCCGGGATTTTTTCCAGAAATTTGTCTGCATCAATATTCATAACTTTTACATCGACCAGGTGCTGGCTTGCGCTGGTCCGGGTGCCAGGTGTTTGATCAGGTGCCCCGCCGGCGGCTGCCGGGTCAGATAAAATTTGATCCGATCGCAACTTTTTAGTTGTGTTCATATAAATCTGTCGGTCCGGGCCCGAGGTTACGCCCGCTGCCGATAAAATCGTATTCCTGGCATCCTTAAAGGCATTCTTGTTGATCCGGGCCAAAAGCGGGTGGGTGGCGGCAAGCATTGTCATGGCCGGATCCAAATCCACCAGCAGCACCTCTTTGACCTCTTTATATTTTAAAACTTCCCGCAGGGCGCAGCCATCGCCTCCTCCCAGAATGAGAACCTTTGTTTTAATTTTGGCCAGGGCCATGATCGGATGAACCAGGGGTTCATGGTATCGGGCTTCGTCTGTGCTGCACAATTGGAGGTTGCCGTTTAAAAAGAGGCGGATTTCATCAAAGGGCTTGTAGTGGGTGATGACAATGTGCTGGTATTGGCTGGCACGGCTGTAAACAATGGGATCATCGTAAAGGGGTTGTTCTATTTTGACCTGCCACTGCCTATTGTTCAGGTATCCGTACACAAGGGTAAACAAGGTGAGCCCCATGATAAGGGAGAGGACAACACTTTTAGGAATCAATTTTTTTCGGGTAAAATAGACAAAGGTGACCAGGGCCAGGAAAAAATTCATACCAGCCGTTAAGAAAGCGGCCTCGGTGATGGGGGTATACCGCAGGAGCACAAATACATATATCAAAGATCCGATGAGGCTGCCGATGTAGTCGGCGGACAGGATATTGCCAAGATTTGTGGACAACTCTGTGCTGTAATCGTTATTGATCCGAATGATCACCGGAATTTCCAGGCCGATCATGATGCCGATAAGACTGACAAAAAAATAGAGGACCAGGCTGTAATGGGCTGTATATCCATAGGACAGATAGGTGAGGAGAGGGGAAAACCCTCCTGAAAGGGCCAGGGCAATTTCAATGCCGATAAAGGCATAGATCAGATATTGTTTTTTAATCCTGGCCTGGATCAGGCTGCCAAATCCCATCCAGAACATCATGAGCCCGATGACCATGGCCCATTGCTCAAAGGCGTTGCCAAGGATCATGGAGGCAAGGCTTGCCTGGATATACTCAAGGATGATGCCGCAGGCCCCGCTGGCAAACATGCAGGCGCAGAGCAGAAGCGATGCAAAATTAAAACTTTTTTGCTCTAATTCCATGGATTTGGTGGTCATTTTTTTTCAAACATGGCTACATGGAAAAGGCAATAATCACGGCAACCGCTGCAATGGCACTTTCCACCACGATGAGGGCCGCCACATTCTGGTCCTCTTTAATTTCTATGGCCAGGGAGGTGGTGGGCAACAAAATCCGATCAAGAATGCTTCTGAAAATCAAGAGCATGACCATGCCGTAGGCGGTGTAAATTGCAAACCCTGCCAGATCTGTTCCCCACCCGGTAAAGGGGCCGGAGATGCTTCCCATGAGGATGATGCCGAGGGCAATGAGAATTCCACCCAGGCCGATGCCGGCTGCCAGATTGTTTTGTTTGATCTCCTGCCTGACATTAAAGGGGGTGATCAGTTCATAGATAAAACCAAATGCCAGCAGGGCTATCTGCCCCAGGACAAAAAAGAGGACCGCACTGACCAGGGACTGAAAAAAGGTACCGCCCCCCCCGGATAGACTGCCCTTGAGGATAAATCCTGTGGCAATGTACATGCTGGCTTCCACCGTCCCAAGAGCTGTATTCCCCGTTATCTTTCGTCCGTCGGCCAGGGTGAATTCCTTGACGCATTCAAGATCGTTGTTCAGGTGGCCCATCATGATAAAATCATTTATGAACCGGGATGTAAAAAGGAATCCCGTGATAATAAGTCCATCCACGATGAGCTGGATCAGGTCCAGAAAAAAGCCTCCCGAGGTACCGGAGAGGGCCCCTGAAAGGGCAATGGAAATGCCAAGATAAAGTCCTGCCCGCCGCAGACCCACGGCAAGGTTGCCGTCATCAATATGGCGGTCATCATCAAAATCCCGGGTTCTCCAGTCATCCACCTGTTTGACCAGCCAGATGAAAAAAATGCAGGTAATAGCATAGATAAATCCCTGTCCGATGCCGATGAGAATTGGTGCGATATTCATGTGTAATCTCCTTAAAGTTATTTGCCCTTGGCTTTGGGACCGCCGCCGCGAAGTTTAGAGCTGGCGCCTCTGACAGATGCGGACTGGGATTTAAAACCGCCTGTTTTTGAAAAATTGCTGCTCTGGTATTTGGGGGATTGTTTCACAAAGTTGCCCCGGGTGCCATATCTTTGGTTTCCGTTTTGGGTTTTCCCAAAATAAGGCTGCCGGTTCCGGTAACCATTGTTCCAGCTATTCCACCCCCCATAACCAAAAGAGGAGGAGGGGAAAAAGAAAAGATGAGAGAATAAAGCATACTTACCGTACCAGGACCAGAAACTGTTCCCCGTGTTATCTTTTTTCCATTCACCATACTTGTCATTGCCCACATAGGCCATGCCTGGCGGGGTAGCCTGGGTAATGCGGTCCTGTTCAAATACCCCATAGGGTTTTGACAGGATGGCCATGCCAAGAAATTCCAGGTTTTGTTCATAAAAAGAGGGGTCTACCTTGACCCAATCTGTTTCACTGGTCTCTCCGTTTTCTTCCTTTAAATACTT